>Ga0233439_10001903_pt1 | contig 24776 bp, 28 predicted proteins | sample SI_123_September_6_FD_182713 | JGI IMG/M metagenome (GOLD analysis project Ga0233439, IMG submission 182713) | Seawater microbial communities from Saanich Inlet, British Columbia, Canada - SI_123_September2016_100_MG | ecosystem: Environmental > Aquatic > Marine > Inlet | place: Canada: British... | reverse complement strand
CAGGCCGTGAGTCGCCCATCTGGTGTGACCAATGCCAACTACTCCGGCAAGCTCTCCACCTGAAACTTCAGACGATAGGTTTTCGAGCGACGCCTTATGATCGCCTCGTTTGATCGTCTTGATCGCTCCTGATGAATCGATCACCGATATTCCCGCTGAATCGTACCCGCGGTACTCGACCGCCCGAAGCCCATCGATTAGCAGCGGAGCTGCGTTTTCAGTTCCGGCATATGCAAATATTCCACACACTTATACGAGTACCTCACTGGCCGACCAAGTGAAATCGGCCGTATCTTTCAATTCAATGCCGCATTTGTCAGCGTATTCGCCCCGTTTATCTTCGGGAAGCATACGGGCGATTCGAACCATAGTTTCGGTAGTGACAGCCGCCGCTTTTCTTCTAGCTGCACTTCCCTCAGCTCCCGATGCGACAAATGGCACTCCAATCTTCAATCTCAACGTTGCCGTTGGCTTGAATACCTTGATCGGATTCTGCAAATTTTCCGATCCCGTAAGGGCAACTGGGATGATCGGAACGCCAGTCGACATAGCAATGTGTGCAAGACCAGGTCGGCCTTTCATTAGTATGCCTTTTTTGTTTCGAGTTCCCTCTGGAAACACGATCGATATTCGGTGTTCACTTAACAACATCCGAGTTATCCAGTTGAGCGCCCGAACATCTGCTCGGTGTCGATCTACAGGAAACGCTCCATAACCCTTCATGAAAATCGAACCGATACCGTACTTAAACAGCTCTTTTTTCGCCATGAAGACCGGCGGGCGCGGAAGAGCAGCCGCAACGATGGCTGGATCAAGATTTGAAATGTGATTCGAAGCAACGAGAAGTGGCCCAGATTTGGGAATGTTTTCCTGCCCCTCGATTTTGTAATCTGAGAACAGTTTAAGAGTGGTTTTGAACCCAACGTTTAAAGCAGGGAACAGCCACTGGGCCATTAGAAAATATCCTTAGCAAGTTCGACGAGATGATTCACAACTTCACCAAACGTTAGTTCGTCGGTATCAACGATACGAGCGTCGTCAGCGGGTCTCAACGGTGAATTCTCTCGAGAAGAATCTATGAGATCTCGCTGCTCCATTGAACGAAGAATATCCTCAAACTCAATATTTATGCCTTCTGCAATGAAATCCCGATGTCGGCGATTTGCGCGAGTTCGAACCGTAGCAGTTAGATAAATCTTGAGTGGCGCTTCAGGAATGACGACTGTTCCGATGTCTCTACCAACCATCACGATAGCGCCGCCGTTAGCCAATCGGCGTTGCTCGGCAACCATGATTTCCCTGACTCTCCCAACGGAAGCCACCGACGAAACAGCATCATCGACCACAGGTGCGTGCAGGTGATTAGTTATATTTTCACCATTCACAACGATCTGATTGTCGCCTATTTCGCCATCAGAAACAGCAAAATCCATACGCTCGCAAGCTTCTGCAACGGCTATTGGGTCGTTCACATTGACGCCATTTTTTATGGCATTCCAAGTTGCAGCACGGTACATAAGCCCGGTATCCAAGAAACGATACCCAATATGACTTGCAAGCGATCTCCCAACAGATGATTTTCCAGAAACGGCAGGTCCATCAATTGCTATCGGCGGGCGGGCATAGCCTTTATTAGACAAACGTTCTCCGTTCAAAATTCCACTCGACATTACCTATATTTGACCACATCCGCAGACGTTCCACTCTAAGTAGCCTAACCGTCTACTGATAAAATCTGATTCATCTGACATAAAAGCGTTAGCGATATTGGCGTAGCGCTTCACCGATACCATCGTGCAATTGAGTACAAAAACTCACCCAACGACCATGGAAATTTGAAGAAATGAACGTTCTAGATTGGATTCTGATTGTTGCTTTTGCGGCTACCGCGTTCTGGGGATACAAAACTGGATTAGTCTCGGCGGTACTGAACGCAGCAGCGATCTACGTCGGTATGTTCCTTAGTGGATTGTTCGCCGGCCAAGTTCTGTCGCTCATCTGGGATGGAGTCGAAAGCCAGGCTGTTTCCACAGCTATCGGATACGTAATCATATTCGTCGGTGCCTTCATCGCCAGCCGCATCGTCGCCTCGATGATCAAAAAAGCCCTAAAAGTTACGTTTATGGGCCGGACGGACAGTCTCGGTGGCATAGTCATTGGACTCGTCGCGGGTGTACTGATTGCGGGTGGAATAATGACCGTTGTCGCTCGCTACTCGTTCGTTGAGGACGTAGAAGCAACCGAAATCGGCGTTGGCGATATCATGACCGACGGCACCGAAGGCATCACCGACAAGATCACTGGAAATACAATCGCATTCGCAAAGAACCTCGGCCAAGACAAGGGACGAGACTTACTACTCGAGTCAACAATCGTTCCATCGCTTATTGATATACGATCTATTGTCACCGCTTTCGCACCAGCCGAATTTGGTGAATCACTAGAATTACTTGAACAGGCGATAGACGAACAAGAATAGCTTCCGCCTGTTCACCTTTGAAACCAGAATCAACTAAGTAGACGTTAAATAATCATCAAGTAAGCTCACTCACAAATTGGCCCATCTAAATCGAGGGTCGAAAACGGAAAACCACATGAGCGAAAGCACTCGGGCGCCAGTATTGGTGCTCAATCAGAACTATCAGCCGCTCAACATCTGCGATATTCGCAGGGCAGTGAAACTTGTGGGTAAAGGCAAGGCTGAATCAGTTCAAGATACCGGCGAATACGTTCACACCGTCACCGATATTTTCGACCGACCTGACGTGATACGACTGATTTACATGGTCAGGCGGCCTCTTCAACGACGAAAGATGTCACGCAACGAAATTTTCTCTCGTGACAACAACTCTTGTCAGTACTGTGGTGCCAAACCGCGCGATATGACTATCGACCACGTTAACCCTCGCTGCAAAGGCGGAGAGTTCACGTGGGAGAACGTTGTTAGCGCCTGCAAGGCGTGTAACCACCGGAAAGCAGCTCGAACGCCCCAAGAGGCGGGTATGAGGCTGCGAAACAAACCCTATGAACCCCGGCCTAACCCGTATTCGTTCTTGAAACTCGAATCGCTCAGGAAAACATGGCTACCGTTCGTACCGTGGATGGTTCCCGAATCGAATCCTTCAAACGGTGAGCTTTCGACTGCAGCAGCGCTGGCCGACTAGCTACTCTTCGGAATCGTCACTATCGTCGAAGGTGAGCGATGGGACTTTCGCCGGATCAGCCCACGGAATATCGAGCATGAGCACTTCGAGAGTTAGCTGTGGAACGGCATTTGCTTCTAAAGCGATCGTCGCATCCTGAATCGAAGTAACAGCTGCAGATATCTGAGACTCTTTCAGCTCACCCGCAATTTCAGAAAGCAATTCCGCCCATTCCGTGTTGGTCACATGATCGTTCAGCTTGTGACGCATCATCGCTACGTCGCGCCACCATTCAAGCCAGCGCCGCATCTCTTCCAATACAGCGTCACGATCTCGCCAGAACTGTCCACCGATCTGACGTGCGTACCTGAATCGTTCTTCGATATTGCCTGTAACGATCTCAGCAAACCGCAGAACAGCCTGATTATGACCGTCGACAATCGTCGAATCATTTAGAGCACCGATTGCCCAGCCGGGGCAGCCACGTGCGAGCCGTGACAGTGAGCGAGCTTGCGATTCTTCAGCTTCGAATCTTTCGATTAGCTCAGCTTCGATCACCTCTGGGTCAACCGGTCGCAAATCTATTCGTTGGCATCTTGAAACGACCGTTTCAGGCAACGCCTCCTCGGTTGGCGACGTAAGAATGATCAAGGTGTCGTCGGCAGGTTCTTCGAGCGTCTTGAGAAGCGTATTTGCTGCTTCGATAGTCATCCGCTGAGCGTCATCGATGATGAAAACCTTGCTCAGGCCCTCGAACGGCTTCGTTGCTGAATCACGAATCAATTCACGTATGTGATTGATCGATATATTCTGGCGCCCTCGTTTGCCGCTCTCTTCAGCGTCACCACCAGAGCTAGACCCTTTGGAGTCTTTTTCCAACTCGGTATTAACGTCGATTACTCGAACGTCGGAATGAATTCCTTTTCGAATTCGTTCTGATTGGTGAGAAGTGGAAAGATCTATGCTGTCGGCAGTACCGAACATATCGACCACCGCCTCGCTATTGACCATACAGGCGATATCGATCGCTAAAGTACGTTTGCCAACTTTGTCGGGACCCGTTATCAAATATGCATGAGCCAAGCGACCACTCTCGGACGACTTCGATAAAAGCCGCGTCGCACCCGGGTGCCCAAACGTGGTCCACCCAACAATGGGGGGACGTGTGACTTCGGGTGAAACGGGATCAGTCAAGATCGAGACTCGATGCGAGTAGGTCTGAGTAGGTTTCACGCCGGCGAATTAGCCGTGCTTCGCCACCATTCACCATCACGACTGCGGGTCGCGTCTGCATATTGTAGTTGCTCGCCATCATCAGGCAGTAAGCACCTGATGCGGGAAGAGCCAATAGCTCGCCTGTTTCGACTTCTGGAAGGGCAACATCCCGGGCAAGTACGTCGCCAGATTCGCAGAATTTGCCTGCGACGGTGACGGTCTGGTTTCGATTAGCGTTCGGACGATCCACCGGCACGACGGCGTACTCAGAGTCGTACAGCGCAGGGCGAATATTGTCGCCCATTCCGCCGTCGACACTGACATATGTTCGAACGTTCGGGATGGTCTTGATTCCGCCAACGGTGTACACAGCAACCCCGGCACGACCCACGATCGCACGGCCAGGTTCGACAGAAACTATCGGTTCATCTAGTCCGTACGTGTCACAGCCTTTTCGAATGGCTACTGCAATCTCTTTGGCGTAGTCACTCATCGCAGGAGGAAGCGTGTCGGATACATATCCAATAGCAAATCCTCCGCCAGGACTAAACCGCTTCAGGTCGAGTCCGTATTTGTCGCGCATATCAGCAGAGAACTTCAACACGTAGTCGATCGCCTCTGAATACGGTTCCAGTTCGAAAATTGGAGATCCAAGATGGAAATGAACACCGACAACGTCGAGATTGTCTTGCTCTAACGCCTGTTTAACAGCAATCTCAGCATCGCCTGTTTCGATTGAAAATCCGAATTTCGAATCTAAAATTCCGGTCGAAGTGAGCATGTGAGTGTGCGGGTCTATACTCGGCGAAAGCCGAAGCATTACCTGCTGCTTCACACCAAGTTCGCCAGCGACTTCGTTCAGCAATTCGATCTCAGCGAACGAGTCGAGCGTGATCAGCCCAATGCGGTAGCGTAGAGCTTCAAAGAGCTCTTCACGCCCCTTGTTGTTACCGTGGAAGTTCATTCGATCTGCAGGGAAGTCGGCAGCAATCGCAACGGCGAGTTCACCGCCGGTCACGACGTCCATGTCGAGACCCTCTTCTTCAATAATTTTCGAAACCGCAGGGTTCGCAAACGCTTTCGAGGAGTATTCGATGTGCGTCTTTGGATATTCCGCAGTGAAACTTCCAACGAAATCTCGGCAAACATCACGAAGCGTCGCCTCGTCGTAGATGTACAGCGGACTGCCGTACTGCTCTACGAGATCACGTACATCACAACCGCCAATGGCTAGTCGACCGCTGTCGCTAAGATCGGCTGTTATCGGAAGTATTTCGGCTTCTGGAATTCTGGACATTACGGTTTTCTGATCTGACGGCTCATTGTTTGCGGCCGCATGTTGTGATGCTAAACGAGGCAGCCGCGAAGCGTAAGCCCGCGATTGCAATTGAAATTCAAGTACCCAATTGTCGTTCCCGCAAATACAGCCGTCAATTTGAATTGGCAGGATCAATTCGACAAGGAATGAACTATAGATCGCTGTACAGCAATTCGACTAATCAAATACTGCCACTCGATGTGCAACATATGCATGCGCTTGATGTGTATTTATCCTCTCTTATATGGCAGGATTCAACGACTATGACTGAAAAGCCTGTACGACTAACCGAACTGGCAAGCTGCGCCGGTTGAGCTGGAAAGCTCAGCGCGAGTGAACTTGCCCAGGTTTTGGGCAAGCTGCCAACCCCCACCATCACCGATTCAAACGTGCTGGTTGGAACCGAAACCGGAGATGACGCTGCCATCTACCGGATAGACGATCGCGTCGCTCTCGTACTCACAAACGACTTCTTTGCGCCTATCGTCGATGACCCGTTCGACTACGGCCAAATCGCTGCAGCAAATGCTCTTAGTGACATCTACGCAGTTGGCGGAACTCCGATCACAGCGTTGAACATAGCGGCGTTCCCTCGCAATCTAGGCCCTGACGTAATCGCCAAAATTCTCGAAGGCGGACAGGCGAAAGCTGAAGAAGCCGGGATTTTGATTATTGGAGGTCACACCGTCGACGATAAAGAGCCTAAATACGGACTCGCGGCAGTCGGTATTGTCACACCGGGCGAGCAGATCACGAACGCAAACGCCCAGCCGGGCGATGTACTGATTCTTACCAAAGCAATCGGATCTGGATTTATAACCACCGCTGGCAAGTTTGGGACTGCGCCTGATGATGCGATTGCCGCCGCTGTGAAATCGATGGCGACCTTAAACAAGGGTGCTGCCGTTGCGATGCAAGAAGTCGGCGTAAACGCTGCTACTGACGTGACCGGATTCGGGCTGCTGGGTCACTTGGCTCAAATGATGAAGGCAAGTGGCACTTCGGCAACTTTGAATTGGTCGGCAATTCCGTTCCTGCCGGGTGCAATTGATCTCGCACACGCCGGATCGACCTCAGGCGGAACCCGCCGAAACATGGAAGCTCTCGAAGGCAGAGTTCTCTATGGCGAGGGAATTTCTGAGTTCGAATTCATGGTTTTAGCCGATGCCCAAACATCAGGCGGCATGCTAATTTCAGTTCCAGAAGAACGAGCCAACGCACTTGTAAAAAGTTTAGTTGCTAATGAAACACTTTACAGTGAGGTAGTCGGACGAGTCGGCAACGATGGGCAGCTGGGCACAGTAACGATCGAAAAGTAGCCTTATCCTCCCGCGTCCCGACCGAAGCGGAGGGGCCTGGGGCGGACGAGGTGAAACCGCTCTCAGCAGCCAACAACGTTCAATCGCCTCGGACTTTCGGAGAACACGATTCAACCAGCTATCGTTCCCTCCACACTCACCCAAACGTGCCATACACAAGCCCTAGCCCCGCCAAATCCCTCGGCTGCCGCTCGGGACACACGATTAAGGTGCCCACCAAGACTACTCAGTCCTGTCCCAAATCCTCGCTCGTTCGATATCAGGCATCTCAGCTAGCACTTCATCACCCGCTACTTCCTCCGCCCGCAATACGTGATCCCGCAACCCAACCGTCGCCTTCCTCAAAGCCGTTTCGGCGTCGATTCCAGCAGCATTCACTTGTCGAGCGACCGCCATCAGGTACTCTCCGGCTCGTTCTTCACCATCTTCGAGTGATTCGCCCTCGATCGACCCAAAAGCCAACGGCATCGAATGCCTTTCTGGCCAAGGCAATCCCGCACGCATCACACGCTTCTGCACTGAAGATGAATACGCCAAGGCAGGCATCGCTGATGGCAGCGAAGCGACTATCGAACGTTTACCGCCTGCTTCAGCACGCTTCAAAGCTTCCCAGCGATCAACTACCTGCTCCGAGTCGGTCACTTTCTCGTCATCACCAAATACATGCGGGTGCCTGGCGATCATTTTTTCTCGAATCACGTTGCACACCGCCGCCGCGTCGAATCCGTCTTCACGACGAGCGATATCGGCGTGAAACAGAATTTGGATCATGATGTCGCCCAATTCTTCAGCCAAACCACCCGAATCGCCAGAATCGATAGCCTCAAGCGTTTCGTACGTCTCTTCGAGCAAGTTGGGTCGAAGCGAAACGTGAGTCTGCTCGGCGTCCCAAGGACACCCTCCGGGGTCTCTCAACAACTCAACAGTCGCCGCCAGCTCGGCAAACGCCTCTCCGGCCGTTTTCGCATGATCGCTAAGTGAACTCAATGGATTCTCCGTATTTCGTGCATTGCGTATCCCGCGGGCACGCCATTTCAATAGATGCCACGTATCCTAACCGTGATGCCATCCAAATCGAAGCAAAATGCCGTCGAACGACGTTCAAGTTCTCACCAACCCGGAAAGCACAAAATCCCGCTTGTCGGGGCCGCTATTTTTGCTATCGTCCTGCCGCTTTTCCTGATTCTGTTCAACACAAGCTACATCACGAACAGCGAGTGGCTATACGACTATGGCTGGTGGCGAAACGATATCGCCAATCGAACCGGATTGCCTACCGAACAACTGAACCGTGGCGCCGACCAGATCAAGTACTACTTCAATAACGACGAAGAGCTTCTAGATCTACAGGTCGAATATGCAGGTGCAGATGTTTCGCTTTACAAAGAGCGCGAAATACTCCACATGATCGATGTGAAGGCTTTGATGAAAAGCGTATTCGCCATCACAAACTGGTCGGGAGTCGTACTGCTATTTTTGCTAGCGGTAGGTCTCATCACGCTGAAACAAGATGTGTTCCCGCTGTTGTTACGATCGCTCAAGTGGTCGGCAATTGGCACTGGGGCGTTTCTGGTCGTCTTCGGTGGAACAGCAGTCATCGATTTTGGTTGGCTATTCACGCAGTTCCACTTCCTGAGTTTTGCGAACGATCTGTGGTTGCTCGATCCGTACAACGACTATCTGATCATCATGTTCCCGCAGCAGTTTTTCTTCGAAGCCACGCTGTTCATCGGGCTGTTGACGGTCGTCGATTTTGGACTGATTACGTTCACAGCAAGAATCGCTCGCAGGCGACTCGGATAGCACTGGCTGCACGGCAATATTCCCGAAAATGCCACGTCGTCCTGCACAAGTCGAAGCACAACACCCCACACCGTCATCCTGAACACATGTACACAATAGACCGATTCAGATTCGTTCTGAACAGATCATTATCCGAACGCGTCTGAATCTCCGATGGATTAGATCAAGTATTCCGTTTTCCAGATCGGATTCACGGAATTCTGAGAGACTCTGGACGGGGAGTTCGACTCTGCTCCATCTCCCCGTCCAGCACAAACCTCTAGACGGTCCCTTTCATCCCAGGGATCCTAACGGTCAGCGTGCTTTGCAAATAGTGAATAGCGTTCCCTCCCCAGTCTCCACCAAGAATAAAGCCCTGCCCTCTCGATTCTGAGGGCGGGCTTTATTCTTTCCTAAGTTCTCAAAATCACCGGGTTTTGACACTCTTCTTACCGGAATCAAGTATAGGTCACCATTGGACAAACATCGGCATGTCTGATTTCTTGGACGTATAGCTCCGACGGTCAGGACCGGGCCTCGATTGTTAACGCAGGCAGCTCATAACCGAACGGTCGCAGGTTAATGCAGGAATCGGCGTGGCGCGGGGCTAAGGTAGGGATGAGAACCATTTGAGTACTCGGAGAGCGCTGAGGCTGTTCCAGCGACTGGCTGCCCCTCGCCTGCATGGCTCAGGTGGCGAAGGCAGCGAGGAAGGCGTCGATGGTGCGTTCAATGTCGGTCGGCGTGATCGGCGCGTTGTCGAATAGGCACTGGTAGAGGATTGGGCCCAACGTGTGCGCGGCGGCGGTGGGTTCGTCGAGACCCGAGTCGAGTTGACCTCGTTCAATTGCGCCAGACACGACGGTCCAGACCGGGTCGCGGCTGATCTGGGTCATGGAGTCGTGCATGGCCCGGATGCGGGGATCGGTGGGTGCCCGCTCCATCGCAGCGACGATGATCTCGGGAAGCTTGCTGTGCTGCAACCCCCCAACGAAGACGTCGAGCTCAGTGATCAGATCCACGCGCAAGTCCCCGGTCGGCTCGCCGGCCCCCCACGGTTCCTGACAGTCGACCAGAACGTCAGCCAGCAGATCCTCAACCGTGGGCCAATGCCGATACATCGTGGCCCGCCCAACACCGGCTTCTTCGGCCACCCGAAGATGGGTCACCGCATGCCATCCATCGGTGAACAACAGCCGTGCCCCGGCCTCGAGCACCACCGCCCGAGTCCGAACTACCCGGGCATCGATCGACGGCATCCCGCCGGTATGCTCGACAGTGCTAACAGCCATCTACCCACGGTACATCACCCATCGGCCATGAGACAGGTTGACTCACATCCGAATTTGGGGCAGAATGTCTCACAACATGATTTGAGACATGACGTCTCATAACGGATGACTAGAACGCCCACATTTCGGATCAACCGGAAACAGCTCGCCACGGCTTTGATCGCCTGGAGCGTTTTTGACATCGTGCTGTGGGTCGTGGTCGGTATGCTGTGGGCGACAGGTGTTTTACAGTTTTGATCACCCTTTTTGCCCGTTGGGTCGATCCCGATGGCAATGTAGAGCGCCAGTCAGAGCAAACGTGACTTGCGTGGCATCGCCCTCCTCGGCGCCACCGGAAACGTCGGCGGACACTATGCCCGCCTCGCACTCGACGCCGGCCACTTGCTCTTCTATGGAGCCAGCGAGATGAAAACTCCCGTTCACGAAAGCGAGAAAGATTGAATAATGAAAGTTGCAGTGTTCGGAGCAACCGGTGCAGTTGGCAAACTCTTCTGCGCACAGGCTCTCGAAGCAGGACACGGTCTTACCGTTCTCGTCCGGGACCGGAAAAAATTCGAGCACTCCGAACGTCCGGAAATCACCGTGATCGAGGGCAACGCCACGAACCTCGAGGACGTTACCCGGGCAGTCGAAAGTGCGGATGTGGTTGTGAGCTGTCTTGGCAACGTGGCCAAGGCGAGAATAATGGCAAGTTCATTCGACAACATCCTCACCGCCGCAGCCGCTCAGCCAGCCATACCGAGATGCCTGATGATCACCAGCCTCGGGTGTGGTGGCTCGTCTCGGATCGTAAAGATCTTACTGGCCCTCATCAATGGCAGGGCCAGTTGGGGCGACTATGAAAAGGCCGACAGCCGCGTCCGTTCTGAGACGAATGTGCCCTGCGTGCTCATACGCCCGTCAGCATTACGCAACAAGCCCGGAACCGGTAATTACAGCGCCACAAATGGAAAAATCGGTCTCTTTGCGAAGCCCATTCCTAGATCGGATCTAGCAAGATTTCTTTTAGACGCCGCGACAGACGATCAGTGGGACGGGACAGGCGGAGTCCAGCTCAGCGGCACATGAACCGCCGCCCACGGGGAGGACGAGATCTTCTGAAAGTCCTCACCACCCGCCGCGCCGAATATCGCGCTGACCTCTTTTCGACGTAATTAGAAAATTAAAGAAAGCTGCCGTGGGTAAGACCACCGGCATGTCCCTGGAAGAAACCCGCGACCACCTCGGCGTTAGCTGAGGCCTGTGGATTGCCCTCAACTGGTGCGATCATTTATGGCCGCAAGGCCGCGGAGGCTGTTCCAGCGACTGGCTGCCCCTCGCCCGCCGCCATGACTATCAGTCGAACCCGAATCACTCGGAGAGAGGAGAACCTTGCCAGCGGACTAAGCCCGCGGTTGCGATCGAGTTGGATAGGTTCAAGACAGATATGCAGAGGCTGAGCCAGCGCACAAAAGGACTGGAGAAACAACAAGAGGAGATGCAGTTCCGTATGGTTCAGGAGGAGTCAGGGCAATCGGCCCTTGAGCACCTGGAGCGGTTTTGTAGCAAGGTTTCGGCCGGATTGGGCTTGCTGGCTTTCGAAGAGCGCCAGAAGTTACTTCGGCTGGTTATTGAACGGGTCATCGTCAAGGAAACTTCAGTCAGAGTTGAGACGGTCATCCCATCAGATGGACATCATTCCAGTCTATTGAGTACACGTCATCCTGAGCTCGATTCAGGATCTCGGCGGAGTACGAAGTATCTCTACGCCTAACGCGCTCCCCGCCCACCAGATCCCTCGGATGCACTCGGGAAATCAACTGGTTGTGGATGATCAATACCGGTGGCAATGACCATATATAAGCCACCAGCACCCGTCATTCACCCGTCCAACGACGCTAGCCAGTCGTCGACAATCGTCGGTAGTTCGATAGCGGAATCGACCGAGTAGTTCGGCTCTACAGTGGTTTCGACCGGCGAGTTTGTTCCACCGCGTACCCAAACAGTCGACATCCCGACTGCGGCAGCTCCCGCTACATCGGTGTGCATGTTGTCGCCAACATGAAGCGATCTACTCGCATCTATGCCAAGATTCGTAAGCGTGACCTCGAATATCGCAGCATCAGGTTTCGCTACAGACTGTCCGTTCGAGAACGCAAGAAAATCAAAGCCGTCCAGAATTCCGTGTTCAGAGAACCATTCGCTGTACGTCTGCGGGCTAGTAAGACCGGTATTTGAGATCAATCCAATCTTCAAACCACGGTTCTTGAGTTCGCCCAATAGCTCTTTCGTTCCATCGAGCAATTGAGGCGGTGTGTCGAGGAAAGTCTGATCGACGAGCTTGCCGATATGTGCGATTTCCGTGGAGTCGATTTTTCCAGCCAATTCTGGTGCAAGCCTTTCGATCAGAATTGCTATCCACTCTTCGTAGGGAGCATCGAATCCATCGTCGTGCCCAGCAGTAATTTCGCTGGAGAGAGAATTAAAGCTCTCCCTGACCACCGATAGCTCAAGTTCCACGCCCAGTTGCGAAAGCCTCTGAACCGTCTGTTTCGAGCGGGCGTCTCGACGCACCGTCGAAGTTGCCGTGCCGTCGGCCTCAAACACCAACGTCTGCCACAAATCGAAAGTGACAGCGGCGTTGGTCGAATCGTCTGATGCGCCCAAATCTAGTACTTCACCATGCTGAACACATCGATACCGGTTGGCAGTACAGATCTGCCGTTCAAGAACTCGAGTTCAACCAAAAATGCTATCGAAACGACTTCCGCACCTAGTTCGGTTACCAGCTTCACCCCAGCACCAGCCGAGCCGCCGGTGGCAAGCAGATCGTCTACGACCGCCACTCGTTGTCCTTTTCCGACCGCTGTGGTCGTCATTTCCAATCGAGCACTTCCGTATTCGAGCGAATAATCAACGCCGACAACGGGAGGCGGAAGTTTTCCTGCCTTACGAATCGGCACGAACGGAATATCGAGGGCGGCAGCGACCGGGGCGCCGAAAATGAACCCACGCGAGTCGATCGCAGCAAGCGCTTCTACGTTCAATGAACGTAAACGCTCCGACAGGGTCTCGGTGATGTGCAGCATCGCCTTCGGATCGGCCATAACAGGCGTCAGATCGCGAAAAAGTATGCCCTCGGAAGGGTAGTCAGGAACGTCACGAATCAGCGCTTTGAGATCCAATTAACACCGCCAGAAATTCTTATAAGCAGATAACTCAAACCATTCTAGCCGTGCACTATGGGCTAGTTCGGTGATTTCAGCTAACCGACTCCCCAAATTGCAGTTTCTGGATAGAAATCGTTCCAAGCGAACCAGAACACGTTGATCGCGTGAAGTCGTTCCAGCGCGCTTCCTGCCAGTTCGCCTTCAACTGCCTGCCCCGTAAACGGCACCCACAGTGTTTTCGTCTGAATGTCTTGAAACCACTCACGACCATCTCGTTCTACCAACTCGAAATCCAACTCCTTGCCATCAACTACCGCGCTGTAAGCGAGGGCAGTGTCGGACGCAGTATCAAAATAAACCACAGTTGACTGACCCGAATGAGAAAGCTGAACAAGTTGCTCGGTTCGTAGTTCGGAATGCGGAAACGCTACCGGTTCTGAATCAAAACCTAGTCCTAGAACCAACTCCTTCGTCGGCAGTCGATCATCACGATTCGATTCGCCAATCACCCCCGCCGAGCGACCAGAGTAGTACCCGTCGTACGGATCAGCCCCGCGACTACCTTTTCGCAAGGCGACTGTCGAAGGATGCGTATCTTTCCACTTATCCCACGTGGTGAGAGTGAGTGGAACCGTTTCTAGTTTGGTTCCAGCAAGCTCACCTTGAACTGATTGCGACAAGAACTGGCTCCATAGCGACCCAGTCTCGCGATCGTACATAACCAGAGCGTTCATGATCAACTTGCCCGAAACGCCAAACTCGTGAACAACGCCGCTAATTTCTCTGGAATACCCGATTCCAGTAAAGCAAAGAGGTCACCAAGTGACCGCGATCGGTTTTCCTCCGACCACATCGTTCACAATCTCATGTCGACTCAACAGCGGTACCGAATATGCGCGTGCATCACCGTCGATCTCGACACCAAGCACCAACTCGCCTGGATCGTATGTTTCGTCTGCCGTGGATTGATCGACGAACCTAGGATTTTCAATCGAAACAATAGCGTCGAAGCCGAGCAATGTCACAATATCCAGAGTTTGCTCTTCTGAAGTGTTACGAGCGGTATCTGAATTCACCACAACCGTCTCCGCCGCAGGAACCGTCGTGCCAGCCGTCGCGATCCACAACACGTATCCAATTAATAGAGCCATCAGCCCTAACCCAACAACCTTATGCATCACTGCCTCACTGCTCGATAAATCACTGTTTGCTGCGAAAGAACACACGACTCGCAGCTGATCGACCCGTGCTTGGTAATACGTTGGATGCCACGCATTAGTCTTTCGGATACAACACGATGCTAAAATTCTGCGTCATTGAACTAGAATCTCAACTGCACGTTCCAGCTACCTTCGTTTAGCTATAAAGCAAAGGGCACTCCGATCTATCTGTCTCGGCTATCGCTAACTGGTTTTCGAAACCACACAAATACCGAGCTAGAGTTGCGACCCGGATTAACGCTGTTTCAGGGTCAAAACGGTCACGGCAAAAGCAATCTGCTCGAAGCCGCCTACATGCTGGCAATTGCAAAATCTTCCCGGTCGTCTCACGAACGAGAGCTCGTAAACTGGTCACTTGCGGAAACTGGCGGGCACATGCAGGTGCTCGGGGTAGGCCGAGAAGGCGACACGACCACGCAGGCACAAATCGATGTCGATGTAACTGCGGCTACGACCACCAACGGCAACGTTGGCTTCCGTAAGGGACTGCGAGTGAACGGAATCAAACGTTCAGCAATCGATTTCGTTGGCAACCTGAATATCGTATTTTTCGAAGCAGACGATCTCGAAATAATTCACGGATCGCCCGGTCGACGCCGTCGATACCTCGACATTCTAATCTCACAATCCGATCCCGCCTATCTGAAATCGCTCCAGCGATACGGGCAAGTCGTTACCCAGCGAAACCAACTGCTGCGTCGGGTTCGTGACGGTCTATCTGAGCCTGACGAACTAACTTTTTGGGATGATCGGCTGGCGTACGAAGGCGCACGAGTAACCGATTCCCGCAGGCGATCTATCGATGGACTCAACGAACACGCAGTTCCCGCCCATAGCGATCTAACCAACGGCGATAAGCTCGAACTCGAGTATCGCCCTCGGATCACGGCATCATCTGACGATCGACCGAACGTTGGCGCCATGACCGCCGAAATGATCGAGCAAGAGATGAAGAAAGCTCTACCCGGGTTACGCCGACGCGAAATTGCGCAGGGCGTGACGGTGATGGGGCCGCATAGAGACGACCTAGAAATTCGCCTAAACGACAAACCTGCCCAGAACCTTGCTTCACGTGGGCAATCTCGCACTATTGCCCTTTCACTAAAGCTGGCTGAAGCGATATTCGTTACTCGCTCGACAGGTCGAACGCCCGTCCTTGCCCTCGACGATATTCTCTCTGAGCTTGATCCCGAAAGACGCTTATTGGTGCTCGAAGCTGCAACCAAGCACGAGCAAGTCCTGCTCACATCTACCGAACCGGGCATCGTTCCGCAGGAATATCTCGAAACCGCCGATATCTACACAGTCATGAACGGACGAGTCACTCAAGACGCCATCGCCACCCCTCTTTCGAATGACTAATATCCAAGCAAGCGGTTCACCAAATTCCGAACTGAACAACGGCATCGAACAAATTGCCGAGATCGTCAGAGAATCCAGCTACGTCGTTGGAATGACCGGAGCGGGCATGTCGGTCGAAAGCGGAATACCACCGTTTCGAGGAGTCGACGGTCTTTGGACCAAGTACGGCGCTCCAAAAATGGACGGCTATTCGCAGTTCAAAAAAGATCCTACTGGCTGGTGGAATCGTCGAACGAACGAAAAGATCGACGATCACATAATCGAACTACGAGACGCGCTCGCAACTGCTGAACCGCACGCTGGTCATTACGCCCTCGCAGAATTAGAGAAAATCGGCTCGATTCGATCACTAGTAACGCAAAATATCGATGCACTCGATGAAAAAGCCGGACTCGAAAATCTAATCGAAATCCACGGTAATCGAACAAAGCTCCGCTGTATCGAATGTGGAGATCGCGAGTCGCTAGGCGATTTCGTTCCGTTGTTCGCTCCCGACCCGTGCAAAAAGTGCGATGGACTAGTCAAGTTCGACACCGTGATGTTTGGCGAACCTATACCTAGCGACGTGATGGCCTCTGCCCGAGCGGAAATCGACAAAGCCGACTGCGTACTGGCAATCGGCACCTCTGCCACCGTTCGACCTGCTAGCGGGCTGCTGTGGATCGCTGAGGCATCGGGCGCAACTATTATCGAGATCAACCCCACCGAAACGAAACTTACGTCGATTTGTAAGGTATCTTTGCGCTCGACCGCGGGAGAAGCACTGCCAATGCTGCTTCAATCGCTCTCAGCCTGATCTAAAAACAGCCTGTTAGAAACGAATCAAGAATTTCGAAATGACCACTTCGCTCGACAACGCGCTTAAAAATGAAATCGCCAACTACACGGCGGCCAATCCTAAATCGGCAGAGTTGCACGAAAAAGCAACACAGTTCATGCCCGGCGGCGACACTCGAAATTCGATCTACTGGGATCCGTTCCCGCTCTACATCACCGACGGAACAGGCACGACCCTGATCGACGCCGATGACAACAAACGAACCGACTTTGTAAACAACATGACGACGCTGATACTTGGGCACCGACCGCCAGAGGTCATTAGCGCCGTCGCCGAGCAGATCAACCACGGGCTATCGTTCCCAGCACCAAGCCCTTCAGTCGTAAAGTGGGCTGAACTACTTTGCGAACGTGTTCCTTCACTCAATAAGGTCAGATTCGTCAACACCGGCACTGAAGCGACTCTCAATGCCATTCGTGCTGCACGGGCGTTTACGGGGAAGGAGAAATTGGTGAAGTGCGAAGGCGCCTACCACGGCAACCATGATGCGATTCAGATCAGCGTTGTGCCGCCGCTCGACCAAGCCGGCGATGCCGAATCGCCCGAGGCGATAAAGGCTTTCCCGGGTATTTCTAGAACCTCGATCGACGATATTTTTATTGCACCGTTCAACAACATCGTTTCGGCTGAACGAATAATTCGCGAACATGCGGATGAGCTAGCAGCAGTAATCGTTGAGCCTGTAAACGGTCAATGCGGAATGGTGCCCGGCACCCCAGAATTTCTTGAAGGCCTTCGCCGAGTAACTAAAGAGCTCGGAATCGTACTGATATTCGACGAAGTGATCGCGTTCCGAATCGCCTATGGCGGTGCGCAAGATTATTACGGAATCACGCCCGACCTAACCTGCTTCGGCAAAGTAATTGGCGGGGGAATGCCAGTAGGTGCATTCGGTGGCAGAGAAGACATCATGTCGATGTGGGATCCAACAAACGGCGGTGCGACTGTTCAACACGCCGGGACGTTTAACGGAAACCCGATGACCGCTGCTGCAGGAGTTGCAACTTTAGAAAATTTAACTCCAGATAAGTTTGAATATCTAGATAATTTGGGGGAATCGCTTCGTTCGAAGCTACGTGCATTATTCACTGAATTAGAAGTGCCAATGGGTGTGACTGGCGTTGCGTCGTTATTCGCCCTTCAATTCACTTCGACGGAAGTAACCGACTACAGATCATTCGCTACCAACGACAAGAAGCTGCTTAACATGATGTTCATCGGCCTACTTAACGAAGGATTCTTGATGTCGAATCGTTGCGCCGGAAACGTTTCGACTGTGCATACCGAAGACGATGTCGATGCACTCGTTACCGCTGTTCGAAACGTGCTCGCCAGAATCGGTTACGCCTAGTCTAGTACCGCAGGCTGGAATCCTCAGCCGAATCTATGTCGTCTTCCATGCGAAGTTCGTCGTTGATCTCAATTGGATCATCGAGATCTAAATCACCGATTTTCTTCCGAAGATACGAAGCGAAGGAAGCGATTCGAGCCTGATCTGGCGAACGCTTCGTTTCTCTCACCAGCACTACAACTTCTGAATCAGTCAACTTGGCAGCGAACACTTCGTATTTGTTACCACCAGTGATCGTTTTAGTAAGTCGGGTGGCTATACGAACCTAAGGGGTTCCAACGTATTCGCTAGTATGAGTAGCAACTGAAACGATTGTAGAGTCGATCACCAACTTTAACTTGTCACCGGGAGAAACGGCTGCAAGAACTTCTGGTGAAGCAACTTTTTTCAATTACGAAACGGTTGCGACTGCAGGGTCTGAAATGAACAATACAGAACTGATTGCAGCCTCTCCTGATGTCCGTCGGAAGATTCAATTTGAGTTGAGATTCGACAAACGTTCGAGCTGTCTCGTAACTACTCGATTATGCAGATCTATCGCAAGAGCTCTTTCAAGCGACACTCGGGGGTCTTTGTACTTGCTAAGTTCTAGATAAGCCTTACCAAGTCGATTCCAACAGCGCTGGTTGTTGGAATCGATATCTACGCCGCGGATGTTCACATCGATTGCGTCGTCCCAGCGTCCAGCTAGAGGTTGCCCGATAGCTTCTTCTTCAATGGTCTTGAATAAGCATGGGCTTGCAAATGATTGGCTTTGAATAACTTGTGCCCATGGTGTGGAGCGTACAGCCATCACTAAACCGGCATTCCAGTCGAGCTATCTATGACAAGTCATACAAAACGGCTTTAATTAGCCGCGAATGCGCATCCAGGAAAGCGCAAAAAAAGCTTCGACGACGATACCTAAGGACATTTTGGATTTACCTGCCGTTCGCTCCATAAAGACATACGGCTGCTCAATAACATCCATGCCAGCCTGCTGACATCGGTAAGCAACTTCCGCTTGGAACCCAAATCCTGAGAGAGTAAGTCGATCAATACCAATCAATTCAAGGGTTTTTCGTTGAAACCCCTTGAATCCTGATGTAGTGTCTTTCACTTTCAACCCAAGTATCGTGCGAATACCGATATTACCCCAGTAGCTGATCTGCCTACGCCCCCAGCTCCATTCAGGATCGACACCACCGCCGCTCACATAGCGAGAAGCAATTACCACATCTGCGTTGCCGAGTTCTCCGATAAGCCCATCTAAGACTTCGGGTGGATGTGAAAGATCCGCGTCCATCTGGACGATTCGATCTGCACCGGCATCGAGCGCAATCTGGAACCCAGCCGTATAGGCAGTACCAAGCCCTTGCTTACCCTCACGATGCAGAACGATGAACACTCCATCGAACTCGTCGGCGAGTCGATCGGCAATATCGCCGGTTCCATCAGGAGATCCATCATCGACGACAACAAAACCGAGCCCAGTGATGTTCTGATTGATGACCTTTTCGATCAAAACTGGCAATGTTTCCGCTTCGTTGTAGGTCGGAACAACAATGGCAACCTTCAGTGGATTTTTAGAACTATCGTTCATTTGCACGTCTCTACGGTCACCCTGAAAAATCCAACTTCATTGATTTGTGCTCAACCATAATGCAGGAATCCATTATCACTTTGATCCCAGCATCAGATACGATTTCTGCCGCTTCTTCGTCGACTATCCCTTGCTGAAGCCACATTACCTTCGCTCCGGCTTCCACTACATCACCCGCTAGGGGTAGAACTTGCGACGATCTCCTGAAAACATCCACAATATCGACCTTTTCGGGAAGATCGGCGACTGAGTCGTAAACCTTCAAGCCGTTCCAAGTATCGAGGCTGGGATTCACTGGGTAGATCGTGTAACCCTCGCGCTGCAGGTATTCAGAAACATACTTACTCGCCCGTGTCTCACGTTGGGAAATACCTACCACGGCGATAGTTTTTGAATCTCGAAGTATGCCGCGTATTTCGTTTCTCGAAGGGTTTGAAAAAATATTCATGCCTCTCGCTTCTTCTCAACGACTCGGTACTTCCTCATCAAGTTATTTACTCCCACACGCGCCACATCCAAAACGGCGATAATTCCCTTTGAGAAAGTCATTTTCGAACCTTCACCGTAGTACCAATCGATAGGCACTTCACCTACTGAGAACTTTGCGTTCTTCGCCATCACAAGCAGTTCGACATCGAACGCCCAACCATCGAGTGATTGATGCGGGAATAGCTTCTGTGCCGATTCAGCAGAGAACAGCTTGAAACCGCACTGAGTGTCTTCTATACCTCGAATCGCAAGACCCTTGACAGCGAAGTTGAACAGCCTGCCTTTGATGTGTCGACTTCGGGGTTCATCGAACCGCCGAGCGCCAGGAGCTTCACGAGAGCCAATTGCGACATCGAACGGTGGATGCCCACCGCTATCGCCAAAGAAACGACCCAAATTATCGACAGGCATCGAAAGATCTGCATCGCAAAGGAACCGCCAATCGCCTGTCGCCTCGTCCATTCCACGGCGAACTGCAGCGCCTTTACCACCGTGAGGAGCGTCGATAAGACGAACGTGACTGTCAGAATTCGATATTTGAGAAACAATCTTGGCAGTCGAATCAGTTGAGCCATCGCTCACCACGATTAGCTCCCATGCACGATCTTTCACTTCAGCCGACCATATCGCCAGATACTCGACCAACGCCTTTACCGTCGACGCGATCCGAGCTTCCTCGTTGTAGGCGGGAATCACAACGCTCAAGTACGGGTGGGTCAAATTACGAATTCGTGGAAATATTGCTTCTGGTGTCTAATCGGAAGAGAGTCTACTCGGATTTTTCGAGTTCAAATGCATCGTGCAACGCTTTAACTGCTTTCTGAACCTGATCTCGATCAATGATCGTAGTGATCCGGATTTCAGATGTTGTGATCATATCGATATTCACACCAACTTCGGAAAGCGTCGAGAACATCCTTGCTGCGTATCCGGGGGCATTTTCCATACCCGTGCCAACAATACTCACTTTGGCGAGATCGGAACCAGTAACGACTTCGGCGTATTGGACAGTTGAATCGCGTCCAATCACTTCAGCCGCCCTGTCGACGCTTGCCTGAGCGACTGTGAATGTGAAATCGGTCGTGCCATCCGAACTGGCATTCTGAACGATAACGTCAACGCTTACGCCAGCATCGGCGAGTGGTTGCAGCAAGCCGGCAGCGACTCCGGGTCGATCAATAACCCCCCGAACGGTGATCTTGCCAACATTTCGGTCGATTGCGATTCCAGTTACCGCCTTGCGGACTTCCATTGTGTGCTCTCCTCCGTGTATAAGCGTTCCGGGTTCGTTCGAGAATGATGACGCCACGTAAACCGGCATATCGTAAACAGCGCCAAGTTCAATCGAACGCGGATTCATTTTGGCCCCAAGCACAGCCATTTCCAGCATTTCTTGAAAACCGATTTCAGAAAGTTTTCGCGCCCTATCGGTTAGTCGTGGGTCCGTTGTATATATGCCATCAACGTCAGTATAAATCTCACAGCGTTCCGCTTCAGAAGCAACCGCGAGAGCGACAGCTGTTGTGTCTGATCCACCTCTACCAAGAGTCGTTATATCGCCCGACTCCGCCAAGCCTTGAAAACCGGCAACAATGACGATTCTGTCGTTATCGAGCTCTCGTCGTAGGCGATCAGTGTTGATATCTGCGATTCGAGCGGATCCATGAACCATATCGGTCTTGATACCTGCCTGAATACCGCTCAGGCTAATTGCATCGTATCCGCGTGCTTTCAAGGCCATTGCCATCAGAGTCGAACTAACGAGCTCGCCTGTAGAGAGTAGGGTGTCCATCTCGCGGGCATCAGGAGTTTGACCGTTCGTAACGGCATCAGAAAGCGCAATGAGATCATCCGTAGAATCACCCATTGCTGAAACGACAACTATTACGTCAACGCCTTCGTCTTTACGAGCCTGAATACGAGCAGCTACGTTGTGAATATGTTCGGATGTGGCGAGCGAGCTCCCTCCATATTTTTGAACAATGACGGGACGTCGTTGAGATTCTTGAAAGATCGTCATGAACTCGAAACCACTGATGCGCCTTCGTGCGCAACACTAACGATCATCGGTTTGCCTTCGACACCCAATATACGGGCAGACTCAGCCATTTCGTAACTAATCGTCACTTCACGTCCGGTCGCCAATGCCAAAACAGTAGGCCCTGCACCCGAAAGGAAAGCACCATGAGCGCCCCCCTTCATTGCTGCCTCAATAAGCTGTGGCATGGCGGTAAACGCCTGCGCACGGTGAGGCTGGTGGAGTCGATCGTCAGTAGCGTACTTCAGCAACTCCAAACGACCTGATGAAAGTGCATTCACCAAAAGTGCAGCTCGGCCAATGTTGTAAACAGCATCGGTTCGGCTTATCTGATCTGGTAGTCGAGCTCTCGATTCGTGAGTGTTCATCTTCATTTCAGGAATAAACAGCACTGCGTACAGCTCTTCAGGAAGCTTAACCTGATCAACAATCCATTTATCAACCCCGTTCCGAACGCCAACAGTGCATCCACCGTAAATTGCTGGCGCAACGTTGTCGGGGTGGCCTTCGATATCGGCTGCCAAAACGGTTAGCTCTTCCTTCGAAAGATCAGCACCCGAAATAGCCGATCCGGCAACCAAGCCGCTCACGATCGCTGATGAACTACTACCCATCCCGCGTGAAAACGGAACCCGGTTGTGTTGTTCATATTTCAAGCCCGGAACAGGTTCGCCGATGTGGTTGAACACAGCCTCAACACCTGTAACTGCGAGGTTACGGGTATCTTTCGGTGCTAAATCCGCACCCTCTCCTGTCGATGAAACACTAAACTCTCCTCGGGTGATAGTGAGATCATTCCACACATCGAGAGCCATGCCGATGCTATCGAAACCGGGCCCGAGATTAGCTGTTGTTGCTGGAGCGCTTACTGTTACTGAGTTCAAATGCGTGATTACAAGAAAAGACTAAATATGTTGAATTATTGACCGTTGCCAGCGATCACACCTCGGCAGCGGATTCGCCAGTTCGAAAATCTACTTGTATTTCGAACCAATCTTGTAAGTATAATCTGCCGTCGTACATACCGACGCTATTTTAGTAATCCGTTTTTACCAACTAGCTCGCACATATCCAAAAAGCCAAAGTAAAGCAGCCCATCAACATGTCGAACATCGCAGTCATCCTCGGCCCTGATAATGAAGGAACTCAAATCCGATTCAAAGAAACATCGGAAGCTGCCGAAAAAGTTGGAGGGATCGATCTTCGATTCGTTGATAGCACACAGCCGTTCGACGATATTGTGGCGCAATGCAAAGGTGCGGTTGTACTACTGCCAACAGGTCACCTGAAGGGCATGGCGGAACTCGCTGAGAAGGTCGGAACGGTAAAACTGGTTCAGACATTCAGTGCCGGCACAGACTACATCGACAAGGCAGGACTCGCCGAGATGGGAGTCAATGTATCCAACAACGGTGGAGCGAACGCTGTAGCCGTTGCCGAGCACGCCATTGGCCTAATGTTCTCGACGAACCGCAAGCTCGACGTTCAGATCCAAAGCGTAAAGGACGGCACGTGGATGGCGGGCGTCGAAGGCGATCGAGCAGAATTCCACACACTCGTCGGTAAAAAAATCGGAATTGTGGGTCTAGGTCGCATCGGTTCACGGGTTGCCAAGCGACTCGCTGGGTGGGAGTGCGAGCTCGTCTATCATGATGTTGTTGAGCATGATGCAGAGTACGTTGCCGCAACCGGAGCGAAGAGAGTCGATTTCGACGAGCTAGTTTCAACCTGCGACATCATCACCCTCCACGTTCCGCTCGATCGGGTGACAGAGCACATCATGTCGGATCGTGAATTCGAAATGATGAAACCGACCGCTATCCTCATCAACACGTGCCGTGGCCCTGTAGTCGACGAATCAGCTCTAATTCGGGCACTCGAATCGAACAAGATATTCGCCGCAGGACTCGACGTTACAGAAATCGAACCGATCGAAGCCGACAACCCACTGCCAACCATGAGGAACGTCGTGGTCACACCGCACTTGGCGACTCGCGCAATTGAATCCGAATGGAACGCAGCTCAGTTTACAATGGAAAACGTAGGACGAGTAGTCGGAGGCGAAGACGCCGACTGGATCGTAAAACCAGTTTAGAGTGCTAGGTCTGCTAATTCGATGGTTCTCCCTCCGCCGAGAGCGAGCCAGGGGGAGGGTAGATTGCCGCTAAGAGCCGAGCCATATGATGACGAGCGCGGCTAACACGACACAGCTCAAGATTTCCTCTACTATCCAACCCCTCGGCACCAGACCCCTCGGCTGCCGCTCGGGACACGCATTCACACAGCAACCTCACTCCAACCGTCGCTATAATTTAAAATCCCGACATGTCGGGGTGTGGCGCAGCTCGGTAGCGCGCTTCGTTCGGGACGAAGAGGTCCTCGGTTCAAATCCGAGCACCCCGACCACATATCGCAAACAAAAGTCTCAGTTGGACGAATTCCATGTGGGGCTTTTTTTGTTCCAGTTCATAAAACGAAATTAACCGTGTGTACAGATATAATGCTGTCGAAAATTACTTTGAAGAACTTCGGAATTATTAGTCCTTTGCACTCCACACGTCGCATACTTCCACTTACCGCACTAGCCCTCTTCGCCGTCGCGCTAACCGCTTGTGGATCTGGCGACGATTCCGAGTCACAAATCAATGATTTTGCAAAGATAACCCCCACAGAAAAAA
>Ga0233439_10001900_pt1 | contig 24831 bp, 24 predicted proteins | sample SI_123_September_6_FD_182713 | JGI IMG/M metagenome (GOLD analysis project Ga0233439, IMG submission 182713) | Seawater microbial communities from Saanich Inlet, British Columbia, Canada - SI_123_September2016_100_MG | ecosystem: Environmental > Aquatic > Marine > Inlet | place: Canada: British... | reverse complement strand
GCCGCTCCGTAGTTGGCGGCTGAAACAGAAATATCTTGCGCCCAAGCAGTGAGCGATGTTGCGGGTGCTCGAACGAACGCCGAAGCTGCCGATCTGGCAAATCCGGCGATCTCAGCAGCCACTTCCGAAAGTCCTTCGTTGATCCACGAGTCTTCACTATTGTCGGTTGCAAAGTGAGTAGCGTGTTGTAACTCGTGAGCGATCACGCTTAAGTATTCTCTGCCCGTGAGATTGACCCTGTCGGCAGACATATAGAGGGCTTCTCGTTGGTTCGAGTGTGAGCGAATCTCTTTTGGATATGAGTCGGCAGCCGAGAAATAACCGGCAACTCCAGATCGCAGAACCGCTGTGTAAACGACCATTCGATCATCGCCATCTATCCCGGGTGTTAGGGGCGTTCCGAAAACTTGAGTAACGGCCGGCCAAACATCAGTTTCGAAATTGTTGGCGACATCTTCGATGTCGTTTGGATCTGGTTCATAGCCGGTTTCGAATACCCAGTAAACGTGTTCTGAGATATGAGAAACCGTGCCGTTTACTGTCACGCTACCGATGTCCCTCGACACCCAGAAATTTACGTCGTCGCCAACTTCGAGAGGTTCTGATGCTACGACCGTTTTCGGGTCGGTGTAGCCGGGAACGAGTCGCCTGCCCAGTTCTTGTAAATCGCGTTCGGGAGGGGCAGGGATGATCGGTTCGGGCTGCGCTGGTACGAATACTGGTGTGGCTGTTGGAACTCTGGTTGGGAACGGCGTTCGGGTGGCAGTGGGTTGTTCTGTTGCTGTTGGTACTGTTGGCGAGATTTGAGTTGGTTGAGATTGGTCGGCAGAATTTTGTGTGGACTCTGGGTTAGGTATTTGAGCTTTGGTGGTTGGTGAAGGTGATTTTTCCGATGTGGGAGTTGCGAATGAAGTCGTCGCCGTTGGTAGTGGCGCGGCGGTTGCCGATAGTGAAGTGACTGCTGCGGCGGCAGTTGGTTCGGCATCTGCGACAGGAGCGCTGCACCCAATTACGGCAGCGACCAAAGCGATTAGGCTGATTACGTACAGTGGCTTTGGCGAGCTGATCCGCAGACGGCGGAAGTCTAAAATTTGCGACATCACTTTGATAGTGGTTTGTCGCCATTATGCTTGGCGTTGAATTTGTTCATTGCGTTGTCGAATTCGCCGCTGACGATCATCGTTATGGCATCGGCTGCACGTTCGGCTGCCGATTTGACCAAGTCTCGTGTATCCGGGTCGAAAGTACCCAAAACGTGATCTACCTGTACTGCCGACGATTCCGGATTCCCAACTCCTATTCGAACTCGCGGAAACTCGTTCGTGCCGAGTGATGTGATGATCGATTTCAGACCGTTGTGCCCACCGGGGCCGCCCTGCTTTCGTATACGCACAGAACCAGGATTCAGGTTTATATCGTCGGTGACAACTAGGATTTTGTCGGGAGTAGTTTTGAACCGATTCGTGAGGTAGCTGAGAGCCATTCCAGAGCGGTTCATGAACGTTCTTGGGTAGGCGAGAACGACAGCTGACCCTCCGAGTTCAACTTCGGCGAATCGTACTTCTTTGCGCTTTCGATTCAGTTCGGCGTTGGTGCGTTTGACGAGTTCGTCGAGAGACCACCATCCGACGTTGTGTCGGGTGTTTTTGTATTCAGGCCCAGGATTCCCCAAGCCGACAACCAGCCATGGAGTGCCTTCTGAGCCACCGCCGTTACCGCTAGGAAAGAGCTTGTCTAAGAGTGAGGAGACGTCCAATCGTCGATATTCCCGCTTGATCCACTTGGTTTGCCAAACAATTCGTTTAGAAAGGATATGACCTTATCGTCGAGAACGTTTGCTAGGTCAGACAAATCTCCAGCGGAATTGAGCCGGAATAGGCTCACGAGTTTGTCAGTTTCTGGCGAAACTATCACCAAATTTGCGACAACCGACGCGAGGCGATCACGATATCCGTTGAACAATTTGTCTACTTCGGAAATCATATCGGCAACATCGGTGTGGTTGGGCGGCTGCCCGAGTCGAGCTCCGCAATCTGCACACACTGGCATGTCGATTAGGCCAATGTTGGATCCTTCGTTTTCACACACGCTGAACAAACGGATTGTTTGATCCCATAGCTCAGCGAGTTCATCGATCGTACCTAGATGTACCACGTCGATGCGTTCAAGTAGCTCCAATTGCTCCACCTGTTTAGTCGTGGCGACTATTCGCTGGCGCAACTGCCTGTGTCGATCTCGTTTTTGTGCGTGATCTTCGAGATAAGCGCGGCGATAGTCCTGTCGCCATCGTTCGAATTCATCTTGTATCGATAGCCACCTTGAAGGATTTTCGACAATCGACATTAGATCGATACGGGAACGTATCAGCTGTCGTTCAATGGCTAGCGTGTGATCAAACCGTCCAAAATCTACCTGATCGAGGTAGTGAATTGCTTTTTCGATCTCTGGTGCGGATTCCACAGCGGCCCAGCGCATAGCGGCCTGCGAAAGTGCAGAACGTAGAGACAGAACAGAGCCGAAAACATTGCGAGCCTGCGCAACGAACTCTATCCACGAAAAAGCGCTGAGAACTTCGATCAAACGACCGTCATCGCTAGTTAGAGGACGGTCGCTTGCCCCGGCTGCGTATTCCAGTGATCGCATCGCTGGTGAAGTCATTTTCACTCGGTCGCAAACAGTATCTAGCTGAAGTTGAAACTCTTCAATATCACTATTTCTACCACCACCGTAACGAGTCGAATTGGCGTGCGGAACGATCAACTGTAGAAACGACAGTACTGCGTCCCAGTGGTTCGATTTGTTAGTTCGTAATAAATGAATTTGAACAGGAGAAAGTGTCGAAATGTCTTGCTCTGAAATGTTGTCCTTCGATACGAATACGATCTCACCTGAATCGACAATGAACTCGATCTCTGAGTCGTTATCAGCTACGAAAAGGGCGACCCATGCCATCACGATGGCAGGCGGAAAAATAAAATCGCTGGTGAAGATATTGGCTAGTTCAGCGCCGTGAAGTTCTCCATCATGATCGTCGATGACAGAGGCTATGTGCTCCGTCGGATCTGCATCGGAAACCCGAAGACCGCATAGTCGTCTAAGCTCGTTTTTAGCGGTGTTGATGTGCCCGGCTTGTAGTTCGGAATAGAAAATCGTTATGGACGCATCTGACGGCGCGAGTATCGATGTTCGAAGGATACTTTTGGCGGTCGTAGTGATCCAGTTTTCAGGATCGTCCAGAAGGAATATCTGAGCCGGAGTGGCAGTGAATTCCGATGCCGCTCTCGCCGAGACGATCGTGCCCATCTTCCACGCCTGGTGCGAATCGGCGGCAAGTACGTTGTTGATGTCCGTTTCCAACTGAGCAAGCGCTGCCGTCAGTCTGTCCAATTCAGGATCATTTACTACGGCATAGTTCTGGCGAACCTCTCGTATCGATTTGATATCGGTTTCGGCGACTCGTTTTGGGTCTATATCAGTTTTCGAAGAGCCCACGATATACGTCGACGGTGATTCGCCAATTCGATTTGTGCTAACGGGTTCAGATGGTGGAGCCTGAACCGCTACGCAAATTCGTTTATCGATGATTTCCGATTGCCTGGCACAGAACTCGACTGAAGCAGAACTAAACGATACATAGCGTCGTGTTCGAGTTCTTTGCCGTAATCGGGTCGCCATTCTTCGGCGACAATAATTTCGCCAGGGTATTCGAACCCAGCGAGTTCGACATGGATCCGTTGGGTTTCGCCAATGAGATCGGCAGCGAACGAAAATGGCAGGGGTTTGACCTGCCTAGATGAGTGAGTGAGCGTAACCACGACTTAATTCTCCAGCAAACTATGTTGATTGCTGGGAGGTTCGGCGAGTGTGGTTAGGAATCTGTCTCCGGTCGAACCGGAACTTCTCCATATTCCATAAACGCGATGAACATTGACTCATTGATTACTCGTACATCGAGACGTTGAGCCTTTTCGAGTTTCGAGCCAGCTTCAGCACCTGCAACCAGATAGTTCGTTTTCTTAGTTACCGACCCTGTGGCTTTCCCACCCAGCGACTTAATTCGGTTTTGCGCTTCAGATCGTGACATAGTCTCCAACCGACCTGTAACTACGAATGTCACTCCGTTGGCTGGGTGATCGGCTGAAGGCTCGGGCGTGTCGTCGATTGGATTGACGCCGAGTTCGATGAGATCGTCGACGAGCTGGCGGTTTTGTTCGACCGAGAAATAGTCGGTAAGCGTTGATGCGACGATCGGACCGATTCCGTCGATTGCCAACAGTTCTTCCTCTGTCGCATCTTTCACACCTGTGAGGCTGTGGAACCGACGTGATAACCATTCAGCGCTCTCGGATCCTATGCCGGGAATTCCAAGTGCGAACAGGAGCTTGGACAGTGGCTGAGAGCGCGATGCTTCGATTGCTTTGAGCAGGTTGTCGACTCGGGTTTCGCCCATTTTTTCGAGTTCGAGCAAGTCTTCTCGTCGCTCGTGAAGTCGGTAGACATCAGCGATATTCGATACAAACCCAAGACGGGGAAGATCTTGCGAAACTCGCTCGCCAAGACCTTCGATATCCAATGCCCCACGTGATGCGAAATGCTCCAGTAGCCTCTCGAATTGAGCAGGGCATGCGCCGTTTACACAGCGAGTTACGGCTTCGTCTTCTGTCTGCACAGTTTCAGTTCCGCACGAAGGGCACGCGTCAGGAAATTCGTATGGCTGTGAATCGTCGGGTCGTTGGTTTTTCGCCGCAACTTCTACAACCTGCGGTATTACATCGCCGGCTCGCTGGATAACGACTCGGTCGCCTTCTCGGAAATCTTTACGAGCTATTTCGTCTTTGTTGTGGAGCGTTGCACGCCCGACGGTAACACCGCCAACGATGACCGGTTCGAGTTCCGCCCACGGAGTTAACGCTCCCGTGCGCCCTACATTCACATGAATCGCTTTGAGAGTTGTTTCAGCTTGCTCGGCAGGGAATTTGTAGGCGATTGCCCAGCGGGGATCACGACCTACGAATCCGAGTCGACTTTGAAGAGATAACGAGTCGATTTTGATAACGACGCCATCGATGCCGTAATCGAGCGATTCACGCACTTCACCGGCGTTGGCGATCGCTGCCATTACTTCTTCAACGGTATTTGCTTTGCGAGTCCATTCATTTTTACGCCCGCCCCATTTGTTTATCGCCTGCAGAGTGTCCCAGTGGCTTGAAGGGGATTCAGCGCCTTCGACGTAGCCTAAGGCGTAGAAAAACATGTCGAGCGGGCGTTTCGCCGTTTCTGTCGAGTCGAGTTGCCGCAGCGATCCTGAGGCAGCGTTGCGAGGGTTTACGTATGCGGGAATTTCTGCCGCTTCTCGTTCGATATTCAGCTCTGAAAATTTGGAGTTTGGCAGAAATACTTCGCCACGTAATTCGACAACTGGCGGAATTTCTTCTGGTGGTCCTTCGAGCTTTAGAGGCACACTACGAATCGTGCGAACGTTCGCTGTGACATCTTCGCCGCGTTCGCCGTCGCCACGGGTTGCTGCACGCTCCATGACTCCGACACGGTAGGTGATAGCTAGGGCGAGTCCGTCGATCTTCAACTCGCACACCATCGGTGCACTTTCGAGTTCGAGGAAATCGAGCGCTCGTTTGTACCAAGCTCTAAATCCATCTTCATCGAACACGTTTCCGAGACTCAGCATTGGAACTGGGTGAACGACCTCATCGAACCCGGGCGAAGGCGGAGCGCCTACACGCTGGGTCGGAGAATCGGGAGTCTTTAGTTCAGGATGTGCTTCTTCGAGTGCCAGTAACTCCTGCATTCGGGCGTCCCACTCTGCGTCGTCGAGTTCGGGAGCGTCTTCGATGTAGTACAGGCGGTTCGCACGATTTATTTCTGCACGCAGTTGCGTGGCACGTGTGGTCGCATCTTCAAGCGCACCTTCTGGTGTCGAAGCATCGGAATCGAACTGCATTTGTAGAGGGAAATCGTTGTTTGGCACGAGAGAATGTTCAGCGCATGCGACTTGAAAGAAGCATTGAGTGATTCGAAGAAATTTACACTCGAAAAGTGGTGTGCCGAGTATAACAACGCCCCGCACGACCAACCCGGTTTTGAATTTACTAACTATTCAAGGCATTACTCAGGCAGAGCGGGCTGATCTCGCACTGTCGAGGTCTATACTCGTTCTCCTAAACGTATCGATTATCACGTATTCGCGACCTCATTTCGTAATCAGCTATGGCAGAAATTCAACCGTTCAGGGCAGTTCGCTACAACCCAGAAGTCGCAGGCGACGTGAGTCTTAACGTATGTCCACCGTTCGACGTGATTACTCCCCAGCTCCAACAAGAGCTGTACGCTCGCTCGCCGTACAACATTGTGCGACTCGAACTTGCGCGTCGTGGGCTTGCGGAGGATCCGTACGAAAAGGCGGCCGAAACGGCTCAAGATTGGATGGACTCTGGCGTGCTGAAGCACGAAGAGGGGCCTTCGATTTACGTGACCGAAGAGGAGTTCGAGTACCAGGGTGAGACGTTACTTCGAAGAGGATTCGTAGCAGCCGTTCGGCTTGAGGATTACGATCAGAAAGTTGTGCTTCCACATGAAGGAACCCGCGCAGAGTGGGTTGCCGACCGTGTGAAGTTAATGACGGCCGCTCAATCGAACTACAGCCCACTATTGTCGATTTTCAGAGACGATCTTCGTTCAAGTGTCGGAAATATGGTTCGTGCGATTGCCGGTGGTGAACCCACGGCAGTTTTCAACCCGCCGGATATGCCGCAGTTGAGACTGTGGAGAGTTTCTGATCCGGGGACTATCGGTGTACTTCAGAACGCTCTGAAAGATGCCGATTTATTTATTGCAGACGGACATCATCGGTACGAAGCGGCGTTGCGTTATCGCGGCAGCGTTCGTGCTGAACGAGAGGTTGAGCACGACGAGTCGATCAACTTCCGAATAATGCTGATGGTTTCTTTCGATGAGCCGGGATTAATTACCCGTGGCTATCACCGTCTTGTTGAATCGGCAACCGACGACGAGTTTGCGGCGATCATCGGTTCTATAGAAAAAACATGCGACCTTGAAGATTGGACTCCGAGCGAGAGTCTTTCGACATCTGAGCAGATCGAAGAGTTTTCGGTTGCGCTTGGCGAACGTGAAGATAGCGAAGTTACTTTTGGTTTGTTCTCGAAAGAACCGGGCAAATTTCATATCGCTCGAATGAAATCGCCGCCTCCCGCCGAGAATGCGCTTGAGAAATCTGAGTACTCGTACTTGCATTCGCACATCCTCAGGCCCGCAATCGCTGAGAAACGTGAAGAGAGCGTAATTAGTCCGCATCACGACGCGGGACTGATTGCTCGTCAGATCGAAAGTGGTGCAGCCAGAATGGCGTTCATCATGCGACCTGTTCCGCTTGATGAGTTCGTATCGATCGTTACACGCGGTTGGCGTTTGCCCGCCAAGGCAACGAACTTCTACCCGAAGCCACCTGCCGGTGCCGTGATTCAAGAGTTTGGCGAGCGGCTCTAAGCTGCGCCTACACTGAGCGATTCTTCAATCACCGAAAGCACTTCAGTGACGGTTGGTCGATTGCTTGGATCGGTAGCGATGAGCCGTGCTAACAGACCGCCGTGGGCATCGAACACGAAGCTGGCAGGACTGCTTTCTCCGGAGTTGTTCAGATCGAACACTTGCCAATCGCTTGCAACAACATTGAGCGGATCGGCGATGAGGGGGAATTCGAGTCCAAGTTCATCTCGCATCTCGATAACTCTTGTCGGCTGATCGGAAATTACGACAACAACCTCGGCGCCTAGCTCATCGAATTCTGAAATTTGCGATTGGATGAAGCGCATCTGTGAGATGTCGAGTTCATTGGTCGTGGTTGGAACGAACACTAGATAAACAGGTGTGACGCCAAGTAGGTCTTCAAGTCGGATATTTTCGCCGTCAATTGTTGAAACCGAGAACACAGGTGCTATCGGTAGCGCGTCGCTGTCGGTTGGTGCGATTGTTGGCGTGGCGCTGGGTGTCGGGCTTGGTTCCACCGTTGGTGTTGAGGTGGCCGGGCTCGAGCAGGCGACTGTAGCGAACAGCGCGAGCAGGATTGCGATTGTTGAGAGTGTTCGGATATTCACGCTGAAGAGTCTAGCCGAGCTTTTCGACCTGCTCGATGATTTCTTCGGCTTCGACTTGGTGTGTGTAGTTCAATCCAACGCTCTGCCATACGATCTCGCCGTTTTTGTTGATTAAGAATACTGATGCCGACGCGAGTCCGTCGCCAAACAGATCGAATACGCCGTACTGCTCAGGGATGCTCGGATCGAGCGCGGTGAACAGAATTGGAAATTCATACCCTTGAGCCGCGGCCAGAGCAGCTGGACCATCGAGATTGTCGGTGCTGATTGCGAGTATTTGTACACCACTCGAATCAAGTTCAGCCTGAGATCGTTGCAACTTCCCGAGTTGCCTTCTGCAAAATGTTCACCAGTACGCTCGGTAGAACACGACAACAACTGGCTGTTCGCCCCGGAACTGAGAAAGGGTGTACTCAGCGCCTTGAATCGATGGCAGCTTGAAATCGGGCGCAATGTTGGAGACAGGACCGGGCGTGTTGACGAGAGGCGGTTCGGTAGGATCGGGTATCGTAGTAGAAGGCGACGCTGCTGCTGCTGGCGTATTCGGCACCGGTGTAGCAGCGACAGATTCCGAGCCGCAAGCGAGCACAAGAGAAAACACCACAACCAATAGGATTGCGATGACCGACCGACTTGTTTGTGGAAGTTTCGAACTCATCCGTATTATCCGCCCCAGCGGACACGCGTCTGAAGAGCTACTTATAGAGAAAAGCGCAGCCGGATCGACTGCGCTTTTCCTGATTTCTCACAGTTAGATGCGAATGCTGTCAAAAAGTTTTATGACTGCGGCATCCACACAAACTAACTTACGAAGTCATCGCCTTGAGGGTTTCTTCCGCTGCCTTCAAAGCCTCATCGATGTGAGCCTTTTCGACCCAACCCATGTGACCAACTCGGAAGATTTTGCCAACTAGCGACTTCTGGCCACCACCGAGAATCACGTTGTAATCGCGGTTGACCTGAGCCAAGAACGCCTTACCGTCGAGACCTTCCGGCAAGCGGATTGCCGTAACAGTGTTCGAAGCGAACTTGGGGTCTGGAAGTAGCTCCAGTCCGAGTGCCTTCGCACCATCGCGAGTGTGCTGCGCTATTTCGTGGTGACGTCCGAATACGTTTTCGATTCCCTCGTCGACCATCGACTGCAACGCCACTTCGAGCGTGAACATCGCTGGTAGGCAAGGAGTAAACGGCGGCTGGCCGATTTTTAGATAGTCCTCGTACTGCTGGATGTCGAGGTAGTACTTCGGAGTGGTCGAAGTGGCGTGAGCCTTCCAAGCCTTCTCTGAGAAAGTAACCATCGAGATACCGGGAGGTGAAATCCAGCTCTTCTGCGAGGCGGTAGCAACAACATCGATGCCCCAGGCGTCGACAGCGATTGGAACGCCACCAGCGCTCGATACAGCGTCGACGAGGATGAGGGCGTCGGATTCTTCGTGAATGACCTTGCAGAGGTCTTCCAGCGGGTTGGAGACGCCAGTTGAGCTTTCGTTGTGGGTGAAGATCACTGCCTTCACATCGCTCATGCCTTTGAGTGTCTCTCGAACCTTGTCGAGATCGGCGGCTTGACCAAGATCGAACGAGATTCGAGTGGTCTCGGCACCGTACGCCTCGGCGATTTCAGCGAATCGTTCCCCAAAGGCACCAATGATGATCGAAAGAACTTTGTCGCCCGGTGAAATCGTGTTCACCACGGCGGTTTCCATCGCACCGGTTCCCGACGATGTGATGAAGTACACATCGTTCTTAGTCATGAAAACCGTTTTCAAGTTCTTCGTCATGCGATCTAGCATGTCGGCGTACCCGGGGCCTCGGTGATTGATCATCTGCGAACCGGCGAGTGCTAGGACGTCGTCGGGAAGCGGTACTGGGCCTGGGATTCGAAGATTTGGCTGGTTCTGGCTGCTCACCGGAGTGCTCGTTTCATACGGGTTTTTTCTAAGATTTATTCTAAGTTGCGGTCTTTCCGCTGATTGTTTTTTCAAACAATCAGCGGACGCCCCGAAAGAATTCTAAACCTCACCATGTAAAACGGCTGTAAATTTCCCGCGAGGAGTTAGTGAGGGTCGGTGCGGCGGTTTTATAGCCCCATCACCGACCTTCATATACCGAAATAAAAGAGTGAGTTCGATCGTTACTCTACTAGTTTCACCAGAGAGTAGTTTTTGCGGCCTCGCCTAATGACCAGTAGACGTCCTTCTACTAGGTCGTTCACTCCCACGGTGCGGCCTGCGTCGGTGATTTGTTCGCCGTTGAGGTACATGCCGCCTTGATCGATGGTGCGCTTTACGTCACCACCCGATTTGCCAGCCCCTGCCGATACAGCCAATTCAGAAAATCGTATGCCCTCGCCTGAAAGCTGATCTCGGTTTATTTCGGTTACCGAAGAACCATCGAGAACATCTTCCATTTGATCGGCCGACAATCCTGAAATATCCCCACCGAAGAATGCTTGAGTCACCTTCAAAGCCTGATCGAGTCCGCCCTGACCGTGAATCGTTCGGGTCACTTCTTCCGCCAACGCCTTTTGGGCAGCTCGCTTATGAGGTTCTTCGCTCACAGCTTGAGCGAGTCCACCGATTTGAACTTGGTTCAGCATGGTGAACAGCTTCACGTACGGCACCGCGTCGGCATCGGCGACGTTCAAGAAGAACTGGTAGAGCTTGTAAGGAGATGTCTGCTTAGGATCGAGCGTTGGTGCTCCGCCAATAGACTTGCCGAATTTTTCACCGTTGGAATTGACTACCAGCGGGTAGGCGATTCCGTGCGCACGAGGGCGTCCTTCGGAGTCGGCTCCATGAATTCGTCGAATCAGATCGACTCCGCCTAGAATATTGCCCCACTGATCGCTACCACCGGCTTGAAAGCCGACGTTGTCACGATCATAGAGTGTTAGGAAGTCGTATGCCTGAAGCAGCTGGTAGCTGAACTCGGTGAACGAAATTCCGCTGTCTCGACTGAATCGATCTTTCACGGAGTCACGACTCATCATCGTGTTCACTGTGAAGTGTTTTCCAACGTCCCGAAGGAATGACAGAAGATCGGTCGTGCGAAGCCAATCGGCGTTATTTACGACCTTGGCTGGATTAGATTTGGCATCGAAATCTAAAAATGGTTCTAGCTGAGCCCGAATGGCTTCGACGTTGTAGTCGATATCAGCGACTGACAGAAGCGACCGTTCGTCGGTGCGTCCTGATGGATCACCGATCATGCCGGTGCCTCCTCCAACTAGTGCCACAGGCGTGTGACCGTACTGTTGGAGTCGGACGAGTCCCATGATGGCGACTAAGTTGCCGATGTGGAGGCTGCTCGCCGTAGGGTCGAATCCGTTGTAGCAGTTGATTTTTTCAGTTGCGAGAGTGTGAGTAGCGCCGGGGGTGGCATCGAACAGCGCACCTCGCCATTCTAGGTCTTCAGCTACGTTTTGAAATTCTGTATTAGTTGTCATCGGATTGTTCTTTTAGGAGCCGTTTATAGGCTTGAGGATCAATGTGCGAAGTTGGGCTAGAGGTTTGCGAGTATTTCGCGGGTCTGCTCAACGTCTTTATTCATTTGTTCGATTAGTTGCTCGACTGTTTCGAATGCGACTTCGGCTCTGAGTCGTTGAACGAACTCAAGGCGAAGTCGCTTGGTATAGAGATCCCCGTCGAAGTCTAGAAGGAATGCTTCGATCGTGCGACCGCCGCCGGTTTCGAAGGTGGGGCGTACGCCGATGCTGGTGGCGGCATTGTGCTTGATGCCGTCGACTTCCGCGATAGTTGCGTAAATGCCGTTATCAGGAACGGTTACGGCGAACTCTGGTTCGATGTTCGCTGTTGGAAAGCCGATTTCTCGTCCGCGCTTCTCACCATTGGCGACCACACCCGAAATTGAGTAGTTTCGCCCCAGCATTTTTGCGGCAAGTTCACAGTTTCCACTGACGATTGCGATACGAATGACTGAACTTGAAACCGCTTCGCCATCGACAACAATCGACGGAACACCTAAGAATTCGATATCGGTGTGAGTGTCGGCGGAAGAAAGCTGTTCGACACCGGCGCGGTCGGATCCGATCATTGCACCGGGTCCAAGAATCAGCGATACGAGACCGATTCGTTCCTGCAAAGCACCAACGAATTCGTCGGACGATAGTTGTTGAATTGCTGTGGTGAAGTTGAGTTCGACCACATGATCGATCCCGATTTGCTTCAGGATGTCGTGGCGTGTTTCGAAATCACTTAGGTAGGTGACTTGGTTACTCGGCTTGATAAACGCCCGAGGCTGCTCTCGGAACACAAAAGCCACTGATTTTGCGCCGCGCTTAGCCGCTTCATCTTGCACTCGTTGGAGTAGCGCTTGATGGCCGAGATGAACTCCGTCGAAGGTACCGATAGTCGCAACCGTCGGGCCTTCAATAACGTCTATGGAAGCGAACAGATCGGAAATCGACATGATCGTCCGGTTCAGAGACTAGCGGTTCGGTGAAACCGAACTCGCCAGTCTCAACTTTCTAGCTAAGGGTTGCGTGTGCCTCGTGAAGCAGCTCTTCGGTAGTCTCCCAATTGATGCAAGCATCAGTTATCGAGACACCGTACTTCAAATCGGCAGGGTCGCCCAGCGACTGGTTGCCTTCGTTCAAATGGCTTTCAAGCATGAGGCCGATCACACCCTTGTTGCCATCGGTGCGCTGGCGGATAGCTTCACGGAACACGATCGGCTGTCGGTTGTGATCCTTGTTGCTGTTCGCGTGCGAGCAGTCGATTACAACGTTCGGTCGAAGACCAGCATCTGCTAGAAGGCTCGACGCCTTTGCCACGATTTCTTCATCGTAGTTGGGACCTGTTGATCCGCCACGAAGAATGAGGTGCTGTGCCTTGTTGCCGGCGGTTTTGACCACGGAAGCACGACCATCGAGGTCGATACCGAGAAATGAGTGTGGTGAACGAGCAGCCATCATTGCGTCGACAGCGATCTGCAGACTTCCGCCTGTGCCGTTCTTGTAGCCGATAGGCATGGAGAGTCCGCTCGCCATCTGTCGGTGAGTTTGGCTCTCGGTAGTGCGAGCACCGATGGCTCCCCATGAAATGAGATCAGCGAGGTACTGAGGAGTGAATGGATCGAGGAATTCTGTTCCTGCTGGCAGTCCGAGCTTCAGCACTTCGAGAAGGAACGCCCGAGCACGGGAAAGACCCGCTTGCATGTCGAACGTGCCATCGAGATTAGGGTCGTTGATGAGCCCTTTCCAACCGACGGTCGTGCGAGGTTTTTCGAAGTACACCCGCATTACGACAAGAATCTTGTCTTTTACTTCTTCAGCGATGACGGCGAGTTTCTTGGCGTATTCGAGTCCGGCTATTTCATCGTGAATCGAGCAAGGTCCAACGAGCATGACCATGCGGTCGTCTCTGCCTTGTTCGATGTCTTCGATAGCTGAACGTGCGTCGGTAACGACTTTCGCAATTTCTGGAGTGATTGGCTGCGAGTCGATGAATGATCGTGGCGAACTGAGTGGTTGAAGATCGGTGACTCGGATGTTTGACGTAGACATGGACAAATTAGGTTTCTATAGAGCTACAAAATGAATGGAAATAACGGTGTTCGTGATTCGCTCGGTCAGACCGTCTCAGTTGCATGCTGAGGGAAGGAGAGCTTTGGGAATCCAAGGGGGCTGCGGACGGTCAGGCAGGATTAGCTGCTATATGAACGTCCGTGCGTAAACAGCCCGCCGGTATAGCTATAGCTAAGATACTCGGCACTGTACGAAGTTGAACGCGAGAAGACGAAACCTGCCGAGCGGAAACCGCTGGGGCGTGAGAATGAGTTTGTCTGTGTGGTGCGTTCTGACATGTCTTTAAGAGGTCGCCGTTGAGAGATCAGGGCGAAGTTTAGCAGCATCGTTTAGGTACGCGTGCCGTATTTCGCTCTGAGCCTTGTCGGTATTCCAGAATATAAGTATACGGATGCACTGAGTTAATGCGCCGGGTCGAGCCATCTCGTGTCCACACATTAGCGGAACGTCATTCCAGCCGAATCGTTCGCGTGCTGCAACAGCCGGGAACTCGGCGACGAGATCGGGGCTCGTAGTGAACTGAACCGCGGCGACATCGTCTTGATCGATCTCGTTTGCGTCGATCAATGCCGATAGCAGTTGTTCGGTTGCTGCAAGAACGTGTTCAGCCGACGTACCGTCGGTGGTTGTAGCGCCTTTGACGCCTCGAACCTTCGTAGCCAATCTTTTTCCTGTCCTGAGTATTAGGAGTTTGAGTTCAAATAATCTGGCAATCTTGTCTTCGAGATTCCCGGTGATTCTGGCGACCTAGTTTGCCACGACTTTTCGTGGCGTGCCGGGCACGAGCGACTTGATATACGCTCCAACTCGGTCTGCTGCCCCTGCTGGATCGCCATCTGCCAAGGCGTTGATCACCTGACTACCGATGACTGCTCCATCAGATATTTTTGCCACTTCTGCGACGTGCTCGGCATTCGAAATTCCAAAACCAATCGCAATTGGTAGATCAGTGAACTTTCGAACATTTCGGGCGAGACCTTCGACACGTGACGACATGGTCGCTCGTGCTCCGGTTACTCCGAGTACGGAAATACAGTAAACGAAGCCCTTGGCGCGTTTGCACGCGAATTCGATTGCGTGATCGGTTGATGTTATGGCGATGAGCGGGATCAACGAAAGACCAGACTGGTCGCAGGCGTCTTGAAGCGGTCCAGCCTCGGCGGCAGGTAGATCGGCGGCGATAATTCCATCGAGTCCAACTTCGACGCCCAAAGCACAGTACTCGTTGAGCCCCATGTTGAAGATCGTGTTGTAGTAGCCCATGAAGACGATTGGCACATCAATTCCGGCAGCACGAATTTCTCTTACTGCTTCGAAACAAAGTTCTGGAGTGACCCCGTTTTGCAGGGCACGGTGTCCTGAGGCTTGAATCGTTGGTCCATCGCCGAGCGGGTCGCTGAAAGGCACGCCTAGCTCGACTACGTCAGCACCGGCATCAACCAGCGACCGAACGATCTCTGTCGTTTGGCCCAGTTCAGGGAACCCAACGGTTACATACGGAACGAGGGCAATGCGGCCTTCTGCTTTTGCGTTATCGAACGCTTCTCGAATTCTGTCGGTTGCCATGTGGCGGTGTCGTTCCTTATTTGATCGCAGGAAAATTCTGCGAGAGCGATAAACAGCTTCGATACTTGATCGAGATTCCGATCAACTGATCGTGACGTACTTTGCAATAAGTACTGCAACAGTATTGTGCAGTCCGTGCGCAAACATTGCTGGCCAAATCGAACCGGTTTTAAGGTACACCCAGCCGAGCGCCAAGCCTAATGCGAAAGTCGGAACAATGGCGCCGAGGTCGATATGGAACAGCCCAAATACTACCGATGAGATCACCAATGCCCAAATGATTCCGAACTTTTTCACTAATCCGGGTAATACGAATCCCCTGAAGAAAATCTCCTCGGCCATAGGGCCAAGAATCCCAACGAGAACGATCGTAACGACGATGTTGCCGTCGGCTTCGTTGAGAACTTGTTTGGCTGTGTCTGGCGGGATTAGTGAGTCGACACCGAACCAAACGAGGGCTTGTACCCAGAACATCAACACGCTGAGTCCTACGATCCACATAGCAACTGCGAATAAGTAGGGTTTGAAGCCCGATGTCTTGACGAATCCGAGGGATGAAAATGGTTCACGGAATCGAACTACAGAAAATGCGACTCCGGTTGCGGCAAAGACGCCAGACATAGCTGTGGCGGCGATGATTCCTACAGGGACACCCGCAAATATCGCTGATCCATCACCAGTATCAGTTGCTAGTAGATAGCTGAGAGCTGTGATGCCGAACCCGGCTCCGAGCGCAGCAATCATCGGCCAGAGGGGCGACTTGAACACCCTGAGCAAAATCAATGCGAGCGCTGCCGACAGCAAACCAATGTAGTAGCCGGCCGGTGATGTGACGGTGGTGTCGAAACCGACATCGGTTCCGAATGCCCCACCAAGGCTAAGAATCGAAACAACCACGAGCATCGTTACAGTCATAGCCACGACTACATCCCACACGTTCCATCTGACGGAAGGAATCGTGATGCTTCGCCACTGTTCGTTAGAAGAAGAAGACGGCGGTGTTCGGTTTGGCGGCTGTATCAAGTTGAAGTAGTTGTAAGGATCGTTCGTTCAGGTAGGCAAATAGGTGGTTGTTGCTACGCCCATGTTACGTCGCCCGATAGCGTCGGGCTAAGCGGTTTCGATGCGAAGCCGAGGTACTCACGTTTTGAATCGCCAATGGTCGTGAACTCGCCGTGACCGGGAAGAACGACGGTGGTTTCTGTTAGAACAAAGATGTGCGATTCCAGTGAAGAAATCATTTGCTTTAGAGCTTTATGAGATTTCGACCTGCCGGGGCCACCAGGGAACAGCGTGTCGCCTGTGAAAACATGAGAAGGCTCGCCAGATGTTAGTGAAGCTTCCGATTCAAGCACGAAACACGTCGAGCCCGGTGTGTGCCCGGGCGTGTGGAGCGCCCGTAGAGCGATATCGCCAATGAGAATCGACTCTTTAGTCGTTACGTCTATTGTCACACGTGCCGACATAGGAAGCGACTCTCGGTCGCCGGGTCCGATGCCTGTGTCGGCAGGGAGCACTGCAACTACTTCTTCGTAGCCTTCGACGTGATCGCGGTGTCCGTGTGTGATCAGAATCGTTTCGACATTTGTTTCGCTTGCAGCAGATATTAGTTCGTTAGGGTCTGCCGGGGTGTCGATTATTACCGAACTTCCCGTTCGGGCGCAGGTAATTAGAAATGCGTTGTTTGAGAACCCTGACACGAACCGGTTTATCGACCAGAATTTGCCGGAGAATACGTTGCTCATTTACTGTGCAATGTCCTTGCTAGATATTTCTGCAGATTTGCCTAAAAAGAAACGGCGCACGAAGCGCCGTTTCAATGTTTCTATTTCGTTCCGCAAGATACGTACTAAGTAGCTTGTGGCTCAGGGTCAGTAGCTCCACCGAGTTCGTCATCAACCTGATCGGTTGGGGCGGTCGGCTCGCTCGGCTGCGCTGGGTCATCAGTAGCCAGTGGGCTGGCTAAGAGCGGGTCTTTGCCATCGATGATCGCAACGAACTGATCAGAGTCGATCGTCTCGTGTTCCAAGAGGAACTCGGCGATGCCTTCAAGTTCTTTGTCGTGATCTTTGAGCAGGCTGTTGGCTCGTTCTTCGCCTTCACGCAGAAGTCGGTTGATCTCATCATCGATGATGCTTTCAGTCTTCAGCGAGTAGTCTCGCTCTTCCGACATCTCACGACCCAAGAACACAGCGCCGCCCTGTCGTTTACCAAACGATCGCTTCGATAACTTGTCGCTCATACCGAGTCGCATAATCATCTCGCGAGCGATTGCGGTTGCCTGCTCGAAGTCGTTAGACGCGCCAGTGGTTACATCGCCAACCTTGAGAACTTCAGCCGCTCGACCACCCATCGCAGATGCGATTTGTGCTTCGAGTTGTTCTTGCGAGGCGTATGACTTATCTTCCTGCTGCCAACGGGTGAATCCACCGGCTTGACCTCTCGCAATGATCGAGATTTTTCCAATTGGTGAACCACCGGGCATTAGATGCGCTACAAGAGCGTGCCCCGCCTCGTGGTATGCAGTGATCTTGCGATCCTTTTCGCTGATGACTTTGCTCTTTCGAGCTGGTCCCATCGAAACACGGTCGATCGCTTCGGTTAGATTTTCGTAGTTGATGAGCTTCTGATTTCCACGAGCCGCAAGTAGAGCGCCTTCGTTAATCAGGTTGGCTAGATCGGCTCCCGAGAATCCCGGTGTTTGCTTTGCAATGTTCGCGAGATCAACGCCTTTTTCGAATGGCTTGCCCTTGGCGTGCACATCAAGAATTGCCGTTCGCCCACGGATGTCTGGATTATCGAGCATTACTCGGCGGTCGAAACGTCCTGGTCGAAGCAGTGCAGGGTCGAGAATATCGGGGCGGTTTGTTGCCGCAATGACGATAACGTTCGTCATTGAATCGAAGCCGTCCATTTCGACAAGCATCTGGTTCAACGTCTGCTCGCGTTCGTCGTGACCACCGCCGACGCCTGCGCCACGGTGTCGGCCAACTGCGTCGATTTCGTCTACAAAGATGATGCAGGGGGCGTGTCGCCGAGCTTGCTCGAATAGGTCGCGTACGCGAGAAGCACCAACACCAACGAACATTTCAACGAACTCAGAACCTGAGATTGAGAAGAACGGTACTCCAGCTTCACCGGCTACTGCCCGAGCGAGGAGCGTTTTACCTGTTCCGGGAGGTCCTACTAGGAGAACTCCGGCTGGGATTTTTGCGCCGAGTGCTTGGAATCGTTCAGGATATTTGAGGAATTCGACAACTTCTTCGAGTTCTTCTTTAGCCTCTGGCACGCCTGCGACGTCAAAGAACGTGACGGTTGCTTTGGTGCCGATGAACATTTTGGCTTTGCTTTTGCCGAAGCCCATCTGCTGATTGTTGCTTCCTTGTGCCTGTCGCATCATGAACAGGAGTATTCCACCGAACAAAATGAGCGGTAGGAACCCTATAAGGAGACCGAAGATGCTGCCGAAGCCGCCACCTGAGTTGACCTTGAGAGAATAGTTGGCACTCGGTACCTCAGCGTCGAGTAGCAGTTGAGCTAGGCTCGATCCGTCTTCTTTAACCGATGTGAAGGTGTTCAGACCGTCTGTAATCGTGATCGAATCGCCTTGTACCTCTATATCGAGTGCGGCTGATCCACTACTGTTTTTCGCCAACTCGACAACTTCGTTAATGCCGATTTCTTGTGAGCCGGTCGTGGGCTGATCGACAAACATGAAGAAGATGGTGATCACTGCAACGATGATCACGAGGTAGACGAGACTGTTCCTCATCCAGCGGTTGCTCATTTGTCCTGGCCGTCCTATCGCTAACTACTAAGTCGGTGTAATCGCAGAAAGTCTGTTGATTCGACTCTTAAATCGGATGAAATTCCAACCGCTACGATACAACCGGCGTTTTCAAGACAATATTTGGAGCGCAATTCCTTGCAAATCCAACAGGTTGTAATCGTAACATAGCGACGGTTTCGCGCCGCATTGGAGTTGTCGCGTTATACGTGCGGGAACCATGTGCAGTTTTCTACTCGTTTTCAATTGAGTATCGGGCGCAAGATTGGTATATTGGAAGTTCGACCAATTCGACATTGGCAAGAAATGCGCGCCGACGAACTGTTTTAAGGGCGTATTTTGTTGGAATTATTCCATTCAATGTCATAGGGAGCGCGAACATAGCAAAAGAATTTAGAGTGAATCGCCGAATTCGAGCCGATGAGGTTCGAGTAATTCGTGGCGAGGATTCTTCGGTCTCGACAGTGATGAACACTCGTGACGCACTTGAGATGGCAGAGGATGAAGGTCTAGATCTGGTTGAGGTTGGTCCTAACCAAAGCCCGCCTGTGTGCCGATTACTTGATTACGGTCGTTTCAAATTTATTCAAGGGAAGAAACAGCGAGAGGCTCGAAAAGTCTCACGTAGCGCGAGCAAGCAAAAAGAAGTAAGGCTCAGCCCTGTGATGTCGGATAACGACATCGAAACGAAGATCAAGATGACCAAAAACCTTCTTGGTGAAGGTGCGAAGGTCAGAGTGTTCGTGCGATTCCGAGGTAGGCAACGCGCCCACCCCGAAATTGCGATGAAAGTGTTGCGTAAGGTCGCTGAAGGCGTTGCGACTGTTGCAAAGCTGGAGAAACCACCTGGAATGGAAGGTCGAGTGCTTAGCATTCTGCTCGCTCCATCGGCTGTGGCTAAAGAGCGAGAGCGACAGGAAAAATCAACACCGGTTACGGCCGCTGCTCCGGCAGTAAATGGCACCCCAACAGATGGGGCAGCCGCAGTAGAAGAATAGGTTCAGGCATTAAACGCCTGAACATAAGAATTGAGAACGGAAACTACCTGATATGCCGAAGATGAAGACCCATAAGGGCGCCAAGAAGCGGTTCCACATTAGTGGTACTGGTAAGGTGCTGCGGTCAAAGGGTCCGAAGAGTCACTTCCGCCGACGCAAGGCAAACCGAGTTAAGCGGTTGTTCGGCGGCAAGGTTGCACTCGACTCGAAGACGTTCTCAAAGACAATCAAGCAGGCCATTAGCGCGCTTCACTAGAAGCTAACTGCATAATCACAACCACTATCTGAATTCATTGTTGGGGCTACATCGGATGCTCCGCAATTGATCGCCAAGGAGACTTACATTGGCCAGGGTTAAAGCCGGTAAAACTACAAGACGACGGCATAAAGCTGTCCTAAAAGCGACACGTGGACATCGAGCAGCACGTAGCAATCGCTTCCGCGTCGCTCGCGAGTCTCTGACTCACGCACAGGCATATTCAACGGCTCACCGCCGCTTGAAGAAGCGTACGAATCGATCTTTGCAGATCGTTCGAATCAACGCTGCTGCACGTGCACTTGGAATCAACTACGCAAGCTTGATTCATGGCATGACATTAGCTGGCATCGAGCTTGACCGAAAGTCACTCGCTGAACTAGCTGTTCGAGAACCAGACGACTTCACAGAAATCGTAAAATTGGCTCAGGCAGCACTTCCTGCTTAGTCTGGCCTAGTCTGGTTTGAGGGTAGGCGATTCTGCTTCAGTGGAATCGTCGTCATCTAAATTTGAAGACTGATTTGAACTATGAGGCGCACTTAGGTGCGCCTCATAGAATTTAACCAATCTTTCGACATAGGCTGTAGGTTCTGTACGGAACGATCCGGTGTGACCTGCACCGGGGACTATCCACACAGACTCCTCGCCACTTTCGATCTGGTCGAAGCTAGCGCCTATCGCGCGTCCGAGCAGCCGAGCATGCTCTACTGGAACGACATTGTCGTTTTCACCGTGAATGATAAGAACCGGTGTGTCGGAGCGAGTTATTGCGCGTGCGGGTGAAATCTCCTTGATGTCGATTCCGTAGATCGACCTCGCCATGAATTCCATCCCAGGAAGCCCGAGTCTGAGTGGCCGTTTTATCCCGGTCATAGAATTTCGTAGAACCAGCGAAAAATCTGCGAACGAGCTATCGGCAACGACCGCTCCGAAGTTGTTCGGGTTCGACCCTGCCATGAGAGCGACCGCTCCTCCCAATGAAAAGCCTAGAACCCCTATGCGGCTTCGATCAGCACCCTTGCTAACGAGATAGTCCGACGCTCCTTGTAAATCGAGGCGTTCGAAGAAACCCGCTGATGACATCGTTGCGGGAGAGTCGCCTCGTCCTCTCATGTCGAACATGAAGATTCCGAAGCCACGTCCATTGAGTTCTCGGGCTATGCCAAGAGTTCCTGTTTTAGCGTCGCTACGATTGGTGTTGTCGCCGTGAACCATAATGACCCAGGAAGACCCGCGTGTAGTTGCTGGGACGGTCGCTGAAGTGGGTTGGTTGGACGATTGCGTTGGGATTATCCAACCCGAGAGCCGGGCATCGCCCCCTCGGCTTGTGAAACTCACATCCTGAAAATCGAGTCCGACTGATTCGGGAGTCTCTTCAGGGCGAACCCGCGCGGTCTTCGTAAGGCTCGCTGCCATGGCCGATGATGCGCCTGCGTAGCTGCCTCCGGCGAGTCCGATGAGTGCGAAAGTTGTTTTGATGAATCCCACGGCGACATGTTATCGCTGAATGAGTTCGAGTATCAGCCTGATGGCACAGATACAGTCAAAACTTGATTTTCAACGAGACAATGAGGGGCGAGCGAGGCGAGTATATGGGCAGCAATCCGGCAATTACGCTTAGATGGCTCTACGACTGGGTTTAGGCGATTACTGAGTCGACCATAACCAGAACGAAGAACAGAGCCAAAAACAGCAGCGAGTACTTGTACAGGCTGGTCGCAGCTGGGCGGTCTGGTGCTTTTGTGAGCTTGAGGGCGTACCACAAGAACGCTAAGCAAAGAACAGACGCTCCGATCATGTATATCCAGCTGAGTGCGGGAGAGACTACGCCGAAGATAATAGTCAGTGCCGAAAGGATCACGGTGTAGAGCATGATCTGAATCGTTGTGTGTTCGACTCCGCGAACGACGGGCAGCATAGGGATATCGGCTTTTGCGTAGTCATCTTTGATCATGATCGCCAAGGCCCAGAAATGTGGTGGGGTCCAGAAAAACACGATGATGAACATGTACCAGGCAGCGAGGTCTATCGAGCCGGTTGCAGCTGCGTATCCGACGAGAGGGGGTACTGATCCGGCGGCACCGCCAAGAACGATGTTCTGAGTGGTTGTGCGCTTGAGGACTACTGTGTACAAACCGAAGTAGAGAATCGTGCCCGCTATTGCGAGTGAAGCGGCTAGAACGTTCGTCATCAGAGCTAGTAGAACAAACGAAATAACGTTCAGCACTAATCCAAATATGACGGCAGTAAGGACGGAAATTCTGCCCTCTGCAACAGGTCGATTTTTAGTACGACCCATTCGCTGGTCAAGTTCGCCTTCGTACGCCATGTTCAGCGATGCCGCTCCACCAGAAGCGAGTGCTCCGCCTAGAAGAACTGCGACGATGACTTCAAGCGTTGGAGTTGATCCGGCACCTAAGAACGCACCGGCAATAGCCGATACCAATAGCAACGACATAACGCGCGGCTTCGTAAGTGCGATGTAATCGCCCAACAAAGTCATCACAGATCCGGTTTGTACTGTTTCGTTAGTAGCCATAAAAGAATGGTAACCGGTGTGGCTTTACTCCGCCGAATTTTCTGAGGCTTCAGTGAGTTCTCGTCCCGGAACTGGACGAAGCAGCAGTGCGACAATAACTACCATGTTGACCCATACAAGAGTTGCAAGCGTAAGGTGACCGGCTTGCGCCCATTCGGCGAAGGTGGTCCATGGGTTTGCTGCCCCCATGAGCATTTGGCTGAAGATGATGACTGCCGATGCTAGCGCTGCGAATCGAAGCGCGGCTGGAATGTTTGGTAGTCGCCAGACCCTGTGCCCTGCTAGCAGAACAACGATGATCGATACGAACGACAACACGCGGTGAGCCATGTGGATCCACGCGAACGTCGATTGTGGGATGAAGTCCCCTCCACATAACGGCCATGATGCACAAACGGCGCCGGCTTCTTTCCAAACTGCGTAAGAGCCCGAAAGCAGGGCGACCAGAGTAAATAACCCGGCAGTGGCGGACAGTATCAGGGCACTTCGATGCTCGTCGCTGACTCTGCCCCACATCCATTTAGAGGTTCCGACGATCGAGCTTTGTCTGCCGTAAGAGGCAGCAACGAGTGCCATTACACCGAATAACACAACTATTTCAGCCAAGAACAGATGAACGGTTCGAATCGCTGGATCGAGGTCGCTAAGAACGACCGCTCCACCAAGACCACCCACGATTGAGATTAGGATAAATTCTGTCGTTAGTAACCACGCAACAACCTTGGTAGCACGATGCCTTGTCCATGCCCGGATCATTGCTGCAATGATGATTAGCCCTATTAATGAGCCAACGGTTCGGTGACTGTATTCGAGAATAACGTTGTGAGGTCGTGGCGTCGTCGGACGAGGACCGTCGTAGAGCAAGTCGATGGTTTCCTGATCGAGCGGTGGGAACGCCTGACCGAAACACGTTGGCCAATCAGGACATCCATCACCTGAACCGGTAACTCGTACAACTCCACCGAGTGTGATCTGGAGCACTACACCAACGACCGCAATTGTTAGCAGGGTGAGCAGCAACTTGTCTCGCCATATGGGAGATTTCGTCGTGTTCTCTTCGGTGGAGCGCTCAGATGAATCCATTGTTATCCAGTTTCAGGTTAGCGAGTTGCGACATCTTGTGTAGCCGTTGTGACAAGCCAAATTAAGACTCTGCGATTGACCGGGGTTAATGATCGCGCAAAAACCGACAAATCGGCAGTGAATTAAGGGGTGCTATTTCGGTTCGTCAAGTTCGAAAGTCTGATGCGACGGCTAAATAGGGCGGTATGCGATGAGAGTGGCGTCGACCAATACCCGATAGTCGTACACTCGGGGAGGCCAACAGGTCACGAGGGTAATCTGAGCGTCGGTGCTGCTGCTCAATTTGAGATCGTCCTGGTGAATTTGAGTCGTACCGGTGACTCTGTATATGAATTCAGCCTCAGGCGTTTCTAGATACACGTCGACAGGATCTTGCTTAATGAGTTCTGTAATCTCGGGCAGGTGACGAAATATGTTTCCTTCACGAGCGGCAAAACTTTCGAGATGGGCGAAGAACCAGCCGTCGCCTTGCTGCCCGGGGAGTGACGTTTCAGGGATGTGCCCAACAGTGTTGTTGGGGGTCTCGTACGATTTCTGGTTGCCAAGGTCAATGATGTTTAGCTCGGACACCGTCGAATTTACGTTGATTGCAGGGATTCTCATACGGGTAGCGCTCGCCGTTGGGTCGAAATCTCTAAAGATGTCAGTAGATAGAATCGGAACGAAACCGTCGGGGATCGTTGGCCCACCGAAGGCATCTGAACCTGCCCATTCTGGTTCTGACCAGTACTTAGGATTGAGAAGATCGCCTGGGTAGAGGTTGGCGAACTGCGCTACGTCAGGCGATTTCAGTTCGAGTGGTATCGGCTGATCGTTGTTGGCAAGCGGCTGGCGTCGGGGAGGCTCCGCTTCGATGCCCAGATGGGTGTCGAGCGATTCATCAGGAACGGAGTAGACGAACTCGGCAATGTCAGAGCCCGATCGTGA
>Ga0233439_10001897_pt1 | contig 24859 bp, 29 predicted proteins | sample SI_123_September_6_FD_182713 | JGI IMG/M metagenome (GOLD analysis project Ga0233439, IMG submission 182713) | Seawater microbial communities from Saanich Inlet, British Columbia, Canada - SI_123_September2016_100_MG | ecosystem: Environmental > Aquatic > Marine > Inlet | place: Canada: British... | reverse complement strand
ATCTTCCAAGAACCGCCCCAGGTTCCGGGCCGCCACGGGGCCTTGGTGGGCGGCCTTCGGTGGCGACCCTAAGCCATTCGGATATGTTGCGCCGCTTGCCCGATGAACCACATCGCGCTGCGCGACGCGCCGACCCGAATGACTTATGGACGCCATCAAATGGGTCAAAATATCTCGGAAGCGCTCTAGCCGTTGACGATTTTCCAACTGCCATCCGCCTGACGACAAGCCGTGCCATAGGCCGTCTCTGTCCGGCCATCCACCGTTATAGTCTGTTCATACTCCCGGCAGTATTGGCCGGCGGCATTTTGATAGGATGGCTGCGGTGTTACGGTGCCGGAATTACCGCTGTCCGGATTGCGCCAACTGACCGCACTGCCTGATGGTGTAGCTTCCAAGGACCGTTGTGTGGTTTGCTGCATGGCAATTCGGTCGGCATTGTCCAATGACTTGCCTATTTCGCTGCCCGCATAGGCACCCAATAAGGAGCCCGCGGCCACGGCCACCAATTGACCACGGCCTTTGCCGACCTGGCTGCCAACGACGGCACCGCCGACGGCACCTAACAATGTGCCCAGGGTCTGTTTTTGGCCACCCTGCTGACAGGCGACGAGGGTTAGCGATATGAGGCCAATTGCCAAATAACGTGCGCTGCGTATCATTTTCTTATCCATTCGATGGCGATTTTGCGGCCATAGGCCAAAAAAGACGACTTTGCGACACCACGCCACATGAAGTTGGAGCATAGATAGCATATATATAGGACGAACATATCAGAGCACTAGCGTAGAATCCTTAATTTGATGAATACAATTTAGATGAATATGGCCGGAGGCCCCGTGAACAGCCAAAATCAAGCTTTGGAGCGCCCACTTGCTTCGGCTGGCCCGACGAACAGCCAAAATGCGCGGCTATTGCGTTTTGCGACCTATGCTGCGGTGTCGGTGGCGGGGTTGTTGATCGTGGCCAAGTTGGCCGCTTGGTTTTTGACCGATTCCGTCTCTATTTTGAGTTCCCTGATGGATTCGGTTCTGGATGTGGGTGCCTCTCTGGTCAATATGTACGCTGTTGCCCACGCCCTGACGCCGGCTGATCGGGAACATCGTTTTGGTCATGGCAAGGCCGAGGCTCTGGCCGGTCTGGCGCAATCGGCGTTTATTTCCGGGTCTGCGTTATTTCTTTTGGCCGAAGCGGTGCAGCGCCTGATAGAACCGCGCGCCATTACCCGGGATGAAATTGGCATCACGGTCATGGTGCTGTCCCTGGTATTGACCATCGCCCTGGTGCTGTTCCAGCGTCATGTGGTGAAGAAAACCAATTCCGTGGCCATTGCCGCCGACTCGGTCCATTACCGTGGTGATATCGCTGCCAATCTTGGGGTTATTTTGGCCTTGGTCCTGGCAGGACGTTTTGGCTGGATCTATGCCGATGCGGTCGTCGCCCTGATCGTCGCAGCCTATATTCTGGTAGGAGCCTGGGGCATTATTCGTAGTGCCCTGGACCAGCTGATGGATAGGGAACTGCCAGAGGACCAGCGCCTGCGCATTCAACAGATTGCCATGGCCCATGATCAGGTGGTCAACGTCCATGACATGCGAACCCGGTCTTCGGGCGTCCAAAGCTTTATCCAGCTGCATATGGAACTGGATGGTGATCTGACTTTGTTGCAATCGCACGAGATCGCCGATCAGGTGGAGGCCGCGATCCTGGACGTCTTTCCCGACGCCGAAGTGATTATCCACCAGGATCCGGCCGGGTTGGAAGAATGGCACCCGGACCTTCCATAGAAACTCCCATAATGGGGCAAGAGGCGGTCATCGACTTTCTCAAGCGCCCGGAGAGCTATGGGCTGGGAAGCTCCGAGATGGTGCATTGCGTCGAAACCCACGGTGCCATGATATTTCTGGCCGGCGATCATGCCTACAAGATGAAACGCCAGGTGTTGTTGCCGTATCTGGATTTCTCAACTTTGGAAAAACGCCGTCTGGTTTGTGAAAATGAAATTCGGCTGAACCGGCGCACGGCACCGAATTTGTATCTGGGCACTGTCGTCGTGCTGCGGGATAGAAGCGGTGCGTTCCGTATCGGTGCCAGCGCGGATGGTGACGAGATTGTTGAGTGGTTGGTCAAAATGCGCCGCTTTCCAGATGATGCATTGTTGAGCCGGGTGGTTGCAGCCGGTGCCCTGTCGCCGCAGATCGTTCATGCCCTGGCCGATACCATTGCCGCTTTTCATGCTCAGGCGGCGGTATCCAGCGCCTGGGGCGGTGCTGATGAACTGGCGCGTATAGCCCGTGGCGATGCAAAGAATATCGCCCGCTATGTCCCGGATTTGTTCGCGGCGGGGCGGGCCCAAGGTCTGGCCGATGGGATGTTAGGCGCAGTTGAGGCGCAGCGGACTTTGTTGGAAGAGCGCCGCAACAATGGTTTCGTGCGGCACGGCCATGGTGATTTGCATCTTGCCAATATCTATCTCGATGCTGGACAGCCAAGACTGTTCGATGCCATCGAATTCGATGATCGTCTGGCCCAGAACGATGTGCTTTATGATCTGGCCTTTCTGTTGATGGATCTGTGGCATCGTGACTTGCGGGGTGAGGCGAACCGGGTTTTTAACCGCTATCTATTGCGTACCGGTGATCTGGGCGGCCTTGCGGCGTTGCCGCTGTTCCTGTCACTACGGGCGGGCATTCGGACCCACGTAGCCGCGACCATGGCCGCCGGTCAAAACAATGACCCTCAATTGCGCAAGGAAGCGGCGCAATACATGGATCTGGCCATTTCGGTTCTGGAAACACCGCCCCCTGCACTGGTTGCGGTCGGTGGGTATTCCGGTTCCGGGAAATCCTATCTGGCGGCGGCACTGGCACCGTTGCTGGGCGCTGTTCCAGGTGCCGTACATTTGCGCAGTGATGAATTGCGCAAGGTCATGATGGGCCAGGACCCTGAAACACCATTGGGGCCAGCGGCCTACAAAAGCAAGGTCAGCGCGAAAGTATACGCTGAATTGCGCCAGCGCGCAGAACGGGCATTGCTGTCCGGCCACAGCGTGATCGCCGATGCCGTACACAATCATGCAAAGTCGCGGGCCGACCTGGCCGCGCTGGCGACGCGGTGCAAGGTACCCTTCATTGGCATTTGGCTGGATGCGGACCAGGCGTTGATGGCCCGGCGGATCGCAGACCGCCACGGCGATGCATCAGATGCCGATGCTGCGGTGATGGCGCGTCAGATTGCGTCGGGTGCCGGTGCGATAGAATGGCATTGCATCGATGCCGCCCGGCCCCTGGACGAAAAGCTGGCCCAGATCCTGGCGTTGATAGTCTAAACGACGACCTTCAAGACATCAGAATTGACCCGTTTCAATTGCGCATACCTGCGGCACTTTGCCCCAAGGATGCGACATTGTGGCCACTTGATTGGTCCGCGCTGCGGCTTAATTTATCAGCCAGGGCAGCCGGTAACAATTTGCTTTTAGGGAAATGGGGCAAGCATGGACACGCGGGAAGACGATCTGACAGGTAAGACAAACGAGTTGAAGGGCTTTCTGTTTTTGACGGTCTTTCTGGCCCCGGTCGTATCTGTTGCTTTGGTCGGCGGCTATGGCTTGGCAATTTGGATATATCAAATCCTCTCTGGCCCCCCCAGCGGCCTATAGAGCCCAGGATTTTCAACACAATCAGGAGAGACGCGATCGTGAAAGAGCAAGACAAGTTTGCGCATAAGACATCTCGCCCATCCCGCAGGGACTTCTTTTCGGCTCGATTTACCCCACCTGAGGGGACCCAAAACAGTGGCCATATCGCCTCGCTGATGGTTCAGGCCCGACCGGAATTCATGGCAAATGTCACGATGATACTAAATGCTTTTCCCGGCGTCGAAGTCCACGGCAGCAATGACCGGGGCCGCATGGTTGTTTCGGTTGAGGCCGTCAGCGACGGCCACCTGATGGAAACCATTACCAATATTGAAGCTACAGACAACGTCATCGCGGCGTCGCTGGTTTATCACCAGATCGAGGACTGATCCCATGGACATACAGAAACCAAAAACAGGTCTATCACGGCGCGATTACATTAAGGCCAATGCCGTTGCCATTGCCTCCGCAGCCTCGGGCGTGGCGGTGCCGGCGGCCGCTGCAAACCTGGTCACGGACAAATCAGAAACCCAGATGACATGGTCAAAGGCCCCCTGCCGTTTTTGCGGCACCGGCTGCTCGGTCATGGTGGGTACCAAGGATGGCCGCGTTGTTGCCACCCATGGCGATACAAAGTCAGAGGTCAATCGTGGACTGAATTGCGTTAAGGGCTATTTCCTGTCGAAAATCATGTACGGCAAGGATCGGCTGACCGCGCCCATGTTGCGCATGACCAATGGCAAGTACAGCAAGAACGGCGATTTCACCCCCATTACCTGGGATCAGGCGTTCGACATCATGGCCGAAAAATTCAAGGACGCGATCAAGAAAAAGGGTCCGACGTCTGTGGGTATGTTCGGATCCGGGCAATGGACGGTCTGGGAAGGCTATGCCGCCTCGAAGTTGATGAAGGCGGGCTTCCGATCCAACAATATCGATCCCAACGCACGCCACTGCATGGCCTCGGCCGTTGGCGGCTTTATGCGGACCTTTGGTATCGACGAGCCCATGGGCTGCTATGACGATATGGAACACGCGGACGCCTTTGTTTTGTGGGGTTCCAATATGGCGGAGATGCACCCCATTTTGTGGACCCGGGTGACGGATCGTCGGTTAAGCAATCCCCATGTCAGGGTGGCGGTACTGTCGACCTTTGAACATCGTTGCTTTGACCTGGCCGACAACGGCATGGTTTTCACGCCGCAGACCGATATGGTGATCCTCAACTTTATCGCCAATTATATTATCGAATCCGGCAAGGTGAACTATGACTTCGTGAAGAAGCATACGAACTTCCGCCTGGGCAATACGGATATCGGCTATGGCCTGCGACCGGAACATCCATTGCAGATGAAGGCCAAGAACGCAAAAAAGGCCGGTGGCTCGAAGCCAATGACGTTCGAGGAATATGCCGCCTTCGTAAAACCCTATACCTTGGAATACGCCGCCAAGATGTCCGGTGTGCCGGCTGAAAAGTTGGAGGATCTGGCCAAGATGTATGCGGACCCGGGCACCAAAGTCACCTCGTTCTGGACCATGGGGGTCAACCAACATACCCGCGGTGTGTGGACCAATAACCTGATCTATAATATCCATCTTTTAACTGGCAAGATCTCGGAACCCGGCAATAGCCCATTTTCATTGACCGGACAGCCGTCGGCCTGTGGTACGGCGCGGGAAGTGGGCACCTTTGCCCACCGTCTACCTGCCGACATGGTGGTGAAGAACCCCAAGCATCGGGCCCTGGCGGAAAAGATCTGGAAGTTGCCCAGCGGCACCATTCCAGGCAAGCCCGGCTATCATGCCGTGTTGCAGAACCGTATGCTCAAAGACGGCAAGCTCAATGCCTATTGGGTGCAGGTAAATAACAACGTTCAGGCGTCAGCCAACTTGAACGAGGAAACCTTGCCCGGCTATCGCAATCCGGACAATTTCATCGTTGTCTCCGATGCCTATCCGACCGTGACCGCACAGGCTGCAGACCTTGTCCTGCCCACTGCCATGTGGGTGGAAAAGGAAGGTGCCTATGGCAATGCGGAACGCCGCACCCAGTTCTGGTATCAATTGATCGATGCGCCAGGTGAAAGCAAATCCGATCTGTGGCAATTGGTGGAATTCTCCAAACGCTTCACCACGGACGAAGTCTGGCCCAAGGACCTGCTGGACCAGAACCCGGAATACAAAGGCAAAACCCTGTACGAGGTGTTGTACAAAAACGGCCAGGTTGATCGCTATCCGTTGAGCGAGATCTCACCCGACTATGAAAATGACGAGGCCAAGGATTTCGGATTTTACATCCAAAAGGGCCTGTTTGAGGAATATGCCGAATTTGGCCGGGGCCATGCCCACGATCTGGCCCCGTTCGATACGTATCATGCCGAACGGGGCCTGCGTTGGCCCGTCATCGATGGCAAGGAGACAAAGTGGCGGTTCCGTGAAGGTTCCGACCCTTACGTCAAGGCAGGCACGGATTTTCAGTTCTATGGCAAGAAGGATGGCAAGGCCATCATCTTTGGCCTGCCGTACGAGCCACCGGCGGAAAGCCCGGATGAAGAATATGATCTGTGGCTGTCCACGGGGCGGGTGCTGGAACATTGGCATTCCGGTTCCATGACCCAACGGGTACCGGAATTGTACAAGGCCTTTCCCGATGCCGTGGTTTTCATGCATCCCGATGATGCCAAATCACGGGGCTTAAAGCGGGGTACGGAGGTCCGGATCATCTCCCGTCGTGGCGAGATTAGAACCAGGGTAGAGACCCGTGGCCGCAATCGCCCGCCCGTTGGCCTGGTATTTGTTCCCTGGTTCGATGCCTCGCAACTGATCAACAAAGTCACACTTGATGCGACGGACCCCCTTTCCAAACAGACGGATTTTAAAAAATGCGCCATCAAAATTCTTCCCGTTTAGAGCGCGCTCGCCCTGCTATGAGAGGTCTGGCTGCATTCACCGGTATTCTGGCCCTTGTCGTCGTTGCGGTCACTGTCTCGGCCGTTTCGATCGCCGGGCCCAGGTCCGGCACGGTTGAGACAACCGAAGCCGATGCCTTGGCGACCCTGCGCGGCAGTGCCATCAATATGGAGCAGACCTCCCCCAGGATGGGCAAAGAGGTTAACACGGACCTGCGCCCGGTCCGTAATTACCCAGAGCAACCACCCACCATTCCCCATAAGACCCGGGGCTACAAAATCAACCTAAAGGTCAACAAATGCCTCAGCTGTCACAGCCGCCGGGCGGTGGAGCAGTCCCAGGCACCCATGGTCAGCGTGACCCATTTTATGGATCGTGATGGTCAGGTATTGGCCTCTGTCACGCCGCGCCGGTATTTTTGCAGCCAATGTCATGTGCCGCAGTTGGATGCGAAACCCTTGGTGGCGAACGATTTCGTTGATGCGGACACTGTCATCCAAGTCATCCGTGCAAAAGGAAACTAGGCCGTGAGTATCATTGCGCGATCCATGGCGTTGTTGGGATTGCTCAGCCGTCCCAGCCGCCATTACAGCCTGGCGTTCCTGACCTTTGGCGGGTTTATTGCCGGGATCATATTCTGGGGCGCTTTCAATACCGCGTTGGAGGTGACCAACACCGAGGCGTTCTGCATCTCGTGTCATGAAATGCGCAATAACGTCTACGAGGAACTGCGCGAAACCGTACATTACTCCAACCGCTCCGGCGTACGTGCCACCTGTCCCGATTGTCATGTGCCCCACGAATGGACTGACAAGATCGCGCGCAAGATGGCCGCCACGAAAGAGGTTTGGGGCAAGGTCTTCGGGACCATTAGTACACGGGAGAAATTTCAGGATAAGCGTCTGGAACTCGCCATGCATGAATGGGCGAGATTTAAAGCAAACGATTCTCTGGAGTGCCGGAACTGCCATGAATATGTCTATATGGATATCACGGCGCAAAGCCCCCGGGCAGCGGACCATCATGAACGTCTGCTGAAGAATGGCGAGAAGACCTGTATCGACTGTCACAAGGGTATCGCCCATGAATTGCCCGATATGTCGAACGTGAAGGGCTGGAAATAGGGCTGGAACGAGGCCTTGAATTGGGGCGGGAACTAGGGCGGGAACTAGGGCGGCCCAGGCAGCCCCGCTTGACAGTTGATGGGGCGTTGTAGGACAAGGGTCGCATCTGCAACGTCCTGCAACGTTCTGCACCACCCTGAAATATCGAATAGAGTGCCCAGCCCCGATCCATGTCGCAACGTGAGCCCAGTATAGAAATTAGGTATGGCTGGGTGATCCTGATCGCCTCGCTTATTATTCATACGATCGGACTTGGTGCCCCCAATATTCTGTTCGTTACCCTGAAACCCATCGCCGAAGATTTAGGCACGGCACGGGCGGTGCCGTCGTTTGCCTATTCCCTGTTGATGCTGGGCACGGGTATCGGCGGCATTGGCATGGGCTGGTGGTTGGACAAGCGCGGGGTGATGCAGCCGGTCCTGTTTGGTGCCGTGATGATTGCTTTGGGGTCTTTCCTTGCCGCCCAGTCCGAGGGGAAGTGGAGCCTGTATCTGGCCAATGGTGTTCTCATCGGCCTGTTGGGCAAGGCCGCCATGATCGCGCCCCTGGTGGCCAACGCGACCCGCTGGTTTGACCGTCACCGGGGCCTGGCTGTGTCCATTATCGCATCCGGTCAGGGCGTGGCGGGCGTGATCTGGCCGCCCGTCGTGCGCTACATAAATGATGGCGGCGGCTGGCGGGAAGTTTATCAGTACTACGGTATTTTCGTCTTGTTCACGATGATCCCGTTAGCCTTTTTGCTTCGCCCAAAGCCTCCCGTAGTCGTCGTCGGCGCGGTAGAACCGGGAATTACTCAGACGGAACAGGTATTAGGATTATCTCCCCGGGCCGTGCAAGTGGCTATGTGGTTCGCTGTCGTGGGCTGTTGTATGGCGATGGCCATGCCCACCGTGCATTTGTTCAGCTACGCCACGGATCTTGGCTTTGCCGCTGCGCGGGCGGCTGAAGTGTTGTCTCTGTTGTTTGGCGCGGCATTTTTCTCCCGCATCGCTTTTGGCATGCTGGCGGACCGGATCGGCGGTGTGCGCACATTGTTGATCGGCTCCTGCTGCCAGGCGACCATGTTGTTGGTGTTTTCCCAGGTGGACACGTTGACTGGCCTGTACGTTGCGGCCTTTATGTTCGGACTGGGGTTTTCGGGCATCATGCCATGCTATGCCCTGATGATCCGTTTGTACTTCCCCGTTGGCGAGGCCGGTTGGCGCATTGCCGGGCAATATCTATTCGCCTCGGCAGGTATGGCCGCGGGCGGTTTGATGGGCGGGGCGATCTACGATTTGACGGGCAGTTATACCAATGCCTTTTTGGCGGGGTTCTCCTTTAACCTTATGAATCTGGCCATTGTTGCCTTCCTTTATACCCGGCAACGCCGTATCAGCCTGCAAGGTGCTGTTGCTTAGGTCATATCTTGGTTGGTTTGCACCAATTTCGGGACCATTCGCCGCAGCGAGACTGTATTGTCAGGACGGACAATCAATCTAATATATTAAGTGGTGATGAATGGAGGAGATTTGGTCATGACCTACAAGCGTATCATGGTACCCCTGAACGGTTTGGATGATCCCAGGCACGCGCTTGCCATAGCCTTTGATCTGGGGCGGCGCTTCGAAGGCGAAGTCGTCGGCATGCATGCCGAAGTCGATACCGCATCATCCCTGCCCTATATGGGAGAAAGCATGTCAGGTGCTTTGGTTGAGACGATGATTGCCAATATGGATAACGCGACCGGCCAGCGCCGGAACATCGCCAAGGCTGCTTTTGAGGCGGCCCAACAGGCAGCCGGCAGCGAAGGAAAAGCCGGAATGGGAAGTTTCGTTGTCTACCAGGGCCAGGAAGATGATCTGCTGGCCTGGCACGGTCGTCTTGCCGATCTCGTCGTCGTGGGCCGACCGGAAGATGCCTCCGCGTTGAATGAAAGCCCCACCATACATGCTGCGATCATGGAAACCGGCCGTCCCGTCCTTGTCGCTCCGCCAGGGGAGACAAAAACCCTGGGGCGCAACATCATGATCGCCTGGAACGGCTCCCCCCAGGCCGTGCGTGCCATCGCCGCCGCCTTGCCGTTGTTGCAGGAGGCCGAGGCGATCACCCTGTTGTCCATCGAAGAAGGCGGGATAGACGGCCCGCCCGCCGCCGAGGCAGTAGACTATCTGGCAGCCCATGGCTGCCAGGCCCAGGCTGTAGCTCTGTCAAAAGGCCATGGCACGGTTGGTGATACCTTGTTGCTTGCAGCCCATAATGAAGGCGCTGATTTAATGGTGATGGGGGCCTATACCCACAACCGCATCCGCCAGTTCATTTTTGGCGGCGCAACATTAGAGGCCTTATTGGACGCCACCATCCCGGTCCTCATGGCTCATTAGGGTCGTTTCCGGCTTACGCCGGATCGTTGGACGAGGCGGCTTGGGTCCGTGCCCCGCATATAAAGGGCATCCTTGGTGCGTTCCGCGCGGACCATGTCGAAATGGGTCAAAAATGCCTCCATTTCGTCCAGATCCGGTGACCGCAGTCGCCCGTAAGCAAGTTCCCGCACTTTGACGATGGCCATAATATTACACTCACCATTTGACCAAAAAGCTTATAGCAATATAGGCGAATTGGTAGTCCTGGTATTATTCGCCAAAGGTGTTAGATAATGAGGCTATGAATGAAACATCAGCGAACAGCCGCCGCACCCTGGTTCTGACCGGGGCCAGCCGGGGTATTGGCCATGCCACGGTCAAGCGATTTTCATCGGCGGGATGGCGGGTCATAACCTGTTCCCGCCACCCCTTTCCCGAAGATTGCCCGTGGGAGGCAGGGCCGGAAGATCATTTGCAGGTCGATCTGGCAGACCCGGCGGATATTGAGGCTGGCATTGCTGAATTGAAAAATCGCCTGGGTGGTGGCCCATTGCATGCGCTGGTTAACAATGCGGGTATTTCACCGAAAGCAGGCGATGGCAGCCGCCTATCCAGCCTGACAACGGATATGGATACCTGGCGTCAGGTGACGCAGGTAAATTTTTACGCACCCATCATATTGGCCCGGGGTCTGCTGGATGAATTACGGCTGGCCAAGGGCTCTGTGGTCAATGTCACTTCCATCGCAGGCAGCCGGGTGCATATGTTCGCTGGTACCGCCTATGCCACTTCGAAAGCGGCCCTGGCATCCCTGACGCGAGAGATGGCGGCGGATTTCGCACCCCTGGGCGTGCGGGTCAATGCCATTGCGCCGGGGGAGATCAAGACAGAGATTTTGTCCCCCGATACGGAGGCGCTGTTGGCACCGACCATTCCCATGCGCCGACTGGGCACACCTGAGGAGGTTGCCAAGACGATCTATTTCCTGTGTACGGAGCAATCCAGCTATGTGAATGGCGCGGAAATCCACATCAACGGCGGCCAGCACGTCTGATGCGCCCGATACGTGTTGTCCACAGCCCCGCCCACGCTGGCCATGACCCCGAAAGCTTTATCCGGGCCGGTCGTTTCGCGCCCTCTCCCGAATGTCCGGAGCGGGCCCATCGGTTGTTCGCGGCGGTGGAGAAAGCTGGCTACGAAATAGTACCGCCGCAAGATCACGGCATGGATGCGATAGCCGCCGTGCATCCACCCGACTATCTGGATTTTCTGCAAAATGGCCTGGCCGAATGGCAGAAGCTGCCCGATGCCGGGCCCAATATAGTACCGAACATGCATCCCGGCCGGCATATGCAGGCGCGGCCCCAGGCGATTGTGGGCAAGGCCGGTTATTATATGGCTGATACCGGCTGCCCCATCGGGCCGGGAACATGGGGCGCAGTGGCATCTTCCGCCCAGGTTGCACTTACCGCTGCCGACCTGGTTCTGGGCGGCGATGATGCCGCTTATGCCCTGTGCCGTCCGCCGGGCCATCATGCCTATGGGGACCAGGCGGGTGGTTTTTGCTTCCTCAACAATGTGGCCATTGCGGCGCAGTATATGCGCGGCAAGACGGACCGGGTGGCGATCCTGGATGTGGATGTACATCACGGCAACGGAACCCAGGGCATATTTTATGACCGCGGCGATGTGCTGTTCTGCTCCCTGCATGGTGAACCATCTGTGTTCTACCCCTATTATGCGGGTTATGGCGATGAGCGGGGGACGGGCGCGGGGGAAGGCTTTAATCTGAACCTGCCGCAAGCGCCGGGTACGGCTGACGATGCCTATTTGCAGGCTATGGCGACGGCCTTGCAGGCGATCAAGGACTTCGCGCCGGGCTATTTACTGGTTTCGTTGGGTCTGGACGCCCAGGAAAATGACCCTTTGGGCATTCTATCCATCACCACGCAAGGCTTCTCTCGTATGGCAGCGGATATCAGCGCTTTGGGCCTGCCAACCTTGATTGTGCAGGAGGGCGGTTATCTGTGCGACGAGATTGAGGATAATCTGTTGGCGTTCTTGAGCGGTTTTGAGGCCGCTCGTTAGAGCGTCTGTTTGCCCGTCTGGAATGTGGTGTCAACATGGATTGCCGGATCAAGTCCGGCAATGACGGAAATTGAGGAAATAATGGCTGGAAAAAGCCAATAATGTCATGCCCACACATGATCCGGGCATCCAGGGCGATGCGCTGTGAAGTAGGCTCGCTGCACGTCGCCGACTCATCCGCCCTAATCCTGGGCCTTGATCATCCGGCCCGCGATGGGGCGACCGCCAAAAATATGCATATGAAAATGCGGCACCTCTTGGTGGGCATCCACGCCATTATTGGCAACCAGGCGATAGCCGCTTTCGGTGACGCCGGATAATTTCGCGGTTTCCGCCACGGCCTGTATAAATCCGCCCATTTCCTCCACACTGGCGCCGGCGTGAAATTCTTCCAGGTTGGTGTACGGTCCTTTGGGAATAACCAGCACGTGGACGGGCATCTGCGGGCTGATATCATTGAAGGCCAGGGCGTGGTCGTTTTCGTAGACCTTATTGCAAGGGATTTCACCGCGCAAAATCCTGGCAAAAATATTGTTCTGGTCATAGGCCATGGTGGGATGCGCCTTTCTATTTGTTCTTGTCTTTTTTCTGTTTTTTCTTTTTCACATCACCGGCCCCGATGCGCCGTTTGTACAATACATCATAGACTTCGTCGGGCTTCACGCCTTTGGCGGCCCACAGGACCAACAGGTGGTACAGCAGATCGGCGCTTTCCTCCAACAGATCCTGGTGGGTTTCGGCCAGGGCGGCGACCACGGTCTCTGTCGCTTCTTCGCCGACCTTCTGGCAGATCTTTGGCAGACCTTTGGCCATCAGGCGGGCGGTCCATGATTCAGCTGGGTCCGCACCACGGCGTTGTTCGATAACGCCGTACAGCTGATCCAGGATCGCTGCGCCCTGTTCGGCTTCCGGAATTTCTTGCTCTGACATATTTACGAACTTTCGTTTAGATGATGATTGGGCCAGATCACTGGGCCAGATCTTTGGGTGTGACAAATAATTTCGGTTGGCCGGTCCGCCCACGAACGCCCGGCCATGCTTGATTGAATTGAAATGCGACCAGGGCGGCGGAGGGAAATTCCGAATACAGTCGCCGCATTATAGGGCCATCGCTGACATCGGCGTAATACATCGCCGCCTCGTGCAGGCCCGGATTATGGGCGATGATCATGACGTTTTCTGCATCTTCCGGCAGCTCGCGTATGCGTTTATCCAGACCGGCGGCGGAACATAGGTACAGATCCCGTTCAATCTGGGCCTGGGGTGGATTGGCCAGACAGGCCGCGATCAGGGTCCAGGTCTGCTGGGTGCGTTGTGCCGCAGAACAAAGGACCAGATCCAGATCGCCGGGAATTTGTGCCAGATAACGCCCTATCAACGTCGCTTCCTCGCTACCGCGGGCATTCAAGGTGCGGCCAAGGTCACCCTGTTCCGGTGTGCCCGCATTGGCATCCCCATGGCGCAATAGATACAGGGTCGGCATCCTACCGCCCCAACCTTACCGGCAGCCCGGCGGCCCGCATGGCCGCCTTCGCCTCAGCAATGGAATATTCACCAAAGTGAAAGATGGAGGCCGCCAGGACAGCATCCGCATGGCCCTCAACAATACCGTCGACCATATGATCCAGCGTGCCAACGCCACCCGAGGCAATGACGGGTACACTGACCGCATCCGCCACCAATCGGGTTAGTTCAGTGTCGAAGCCCGATTTGGTGCCGTCCTTATCCATGGAGGTCAACAGGATTTCCCCCGCCCCTAATTCGGTCATCCGCTGGGCCCAGCCGATCACCTCGATGCCCGTGGGATTGCGTCCGCCGTGGGTGAAGACTTCAAAACCGCCCCCGCCATTCCGTTTGGCATCTATGGCGACAACGATGCATTGGTTGCCGAATTTCAAAGCCGCCTCGGCCACGAATTCGGGACGGTTCACGGCAGCCGTATTGATAGAAACCTTATCTGCACCCGCGAGGAGCAGCTTGCGCACATCCTCGACCACCCGAACACCGCCGCCGACCGTTAACGGCATAAAGCATTGTTCCGCCGTCGCGCTGACCACGTCAAAGATGATCTCCCGGTTGTCCGACGATGCGGTGATGTCCAGGAATGTCAATTCGTCCGCACCGGCCTTGTCATAGACCTTGGCTTGTTCGACTGGGTCGCCCGCATCCACCAAATCGACAAAGTTGACGCCCTTGACCACGCGGCCATCTTTAACATCGAGACAGGGAATGACGCGCTTGGTCAGCATTATCCTTCGCCCCCTAGCGCTTTCAGGGCAGCGGCGACATCAAAAGCGCCGTCGTATAAGGCCCGGCCAACGATGACACCTTCGATACCGCCACCTGCAATGTCTGCGGCGGCTGCCTTCAATGCCGTCAGATCATCCAGGTTCGTTACCCCGCCCGAGGCGATGACCGGTGTGGAGATCGCGTCCGCCAGCTGGGCGGTCGCGGTCACATTGTGCCCCTGCATGGCCCCGTCGCGGTCAATGTCCGTATAGATAATTGCGGCCGCACCGGCACCTTCAAAATGGCGGGCCAGATCAATCACCGGAACATCGGATTGTTCGACCCAGCCTTCCACGGCGACACGGCCATCCCGGCCATCAATGCCGATGGCGATGCGGCCCGGATGGCGGCGGCACATATCGGCCACCAGATCTGGTTGGCGCAAGGCAAATGTGCCGATGATCACCCGGTTGATCCCCGCCTCCAGCCAGGTGAGCGCCGTATTTTCATCACGAATGCCACCGCCCAGTTGCACGGGAATGGTCAAGGCCTGCAATATGGCAGCCACGGCGTCGCCATTGACCGGCCGGCCCTCGATAGCGCCATTCAGGTCAACCAGATGCAGCCACTGACAGCCGGCATCCTGAAAGGACCGCGCCTGGGCGGCGGGGTCATTGTTGAAGACCGTCGCGGCAGCCATCTCGCCGCGCAACAGGCGGACGCAGTCGCCGTCTTTCAAATCAATGGCTGGGTACAGGTTCATGAGATCGACACTCTTACGGTGACCAGGACAGGAAGTTAGCGATGAAGCGCAGGCCCACGGCCTGGCTTTTCTCCGGATGGAATTGCGTGCCGGCTATATTGCCTTTGGCGACGGCGGATACGATGGGGGGTCCATATTCGACCTCCGCCAGCACGCAGCTGTCGTTGCTGGGAACAAAACCATAGGAATGGACGAAATAGACATGGTCGCCAGGATCAATGCCTGCGAACAGATTGGCCGGGCTTTCCTTGATCCGCAGGGCATTCCAACCCATGTGCGGCACTTTTTTGCGCACATCGCCAGGCTCGATCGCGCGGACCTCACCGCCGATCCAGCCAAGTCCGGCGTGTTCCCCATGCTCCAACCCGCGATCTGCCAATAGCTGCATGCCAACGCAAATACCCAAAAACGGCCGGCCCTTTTTGTGGACAAATTCATCCAGGGCATCAACCATGCCGTCAACCGCGCCCAGACCGGCCCGGCAATCGGCAAAAGCCCCGACGCCGGGCAGGACCACGCGATCCGCGTCGGCGACAATTTCTGCCTTTGATGTGACCGTGACTTCCACAGCCGCCCCATGGTCAGCACCCGCCCGCTCAAACGCCTTGGCGGCGGAACGAAGATTGCCGGAGCCGTAATCTACAATTGCGATACGCATGCTGCCTCTTAGGCCGGATCGAATGGCGTGGCAAAGGGGGTTAGACGGCTGGTGGGTAGGGGCGTAAATTTCTGCGCCGAAGGTTCGGCCCGCCGGTTCGATTGATCCTGCCAGCGTCCACGAAAGAAAATCTCTTCCGCCCGATGGATGTTATTGGCCGCGACGACCGTGACCAGTTCATAGCCCTGTGCCCCTAGCCGCCAGCGCCGCCAGTCATTGGCCTGGGCAGCGACGTAAAGGGATAGCACCACTGACAGCAACATGGTCGTGATTGTGTCCAGGCCGAGGATAAGGGTCGCGCCCGAAAGAATTGCCGTCACGGCCAAGTAGGCCAGCAAACCCCAGACCTGCTTGCGATAGATCAACCACAACAACGGCACAAAAAGGGCCGGCCAGCAAAAGCCTTCCTTGACGAAGACCACATCAGGATCCAAAGCATCACTGTCGGGTCTGTGGTGCACCGTATAGAGGCGCATAGGCTGCTACCCCTCTTCCTATAGACTGCCGCCCAGGACACCCTTGGTGGAGGGCACCGCGTCGGCCCGGCGAGGGTCTATTTCCACCGCCTGACGCAGACTGCGGGCCAGGGCCTTGAAACAGCTTTCGATCATGTGATGGTTATTCTGGCCATACAGCACCTCAACATGCAGGGTGATCCCGGCGGCCTGTGACAGCGCCTGGAACCATTCCCGGAACAGCTCCGTATCCATGTCACCCAGCTTGGGCCGGTTGAAATCCACCTTCCAGATCAAATAGGGCCTGTCGGACAGGTCCAGCGCCACCCGGGTCAGGGTTTCATCCATGGGCACCACGGCATTGCCATAACGGACGATTCCCGTACGTGGGCCCAGGGCCTCGCGGATCGCCTCACCAATGGCCAGGCCGGTATCTTCCGTGGTGTGATGGCCGTCGATGTGCAAATCGCCCTTGGCCCGGACCGTCAAATCGATCAGGCTGTGGCGGGACAATTGTTCCAGCATATGGTCCAGAAAACCAAGGCCCGTCTGCACGTCATAGCTGCCCGTACCGTCCAGATCCACCGCGACGGTGATCTGCGTTTCCTTGGTGTTGCGTTCCACATTGGCCTTACGCATGGCCTGATACTCCTCGACTGCGACGGGATTGCGACGGGATCGATGCGGGATCGAGACGGGCCCGAGATGGGATTGTGGCCCCCAGCGATCTATCTATCCATTACTTGAGGGCGGTATAGCAGTCCGGCGCAGTATTCGCCAGTGCCGGTTCCCTGGATTTGGATTTGTTAGACTTGTATCAATCGCCTTTTCACCATACATCAAAGGCTGGCTGACAAAGGATTTAGAGCACGTGGATCATTCAAACGACAAAACCTGGTACGGCACCACCATATTATGCGTCCGTAAGGGCGACACCGTCGTCATGGCAGGCGATGGCCAGGTCAGCCTGGGACAGACCGTGATTAAAGCCAATGCGCGCAAAGTGCGCCGTCTGGGCACGGGGGGCAAGATTGTCGCCGGTTTCGCCGGTGCCACGGCGGATGCCTTTACTTTGTTTGAGCGTCTGGAAGGCAAGCTGGAACAGCATCCCGGCAACCTGACCCGGGCGGCGGTCGAAATGGCCAAGGACTGGCGCACGGATCGTTATTTGCGCCGGTTGGAGGCGATGATGGCCGTCTCGGACGTTGATACGTCTTTGGTGTTGACCGGCACCGGCGATGTGCTGGAACCCGAAGATGGCCTGATCGGCATCGGTTCGGGAGGGTCCTATGCACTGGCCGCGGCCCGGGCCTTGATTGATCAGGAGAATATGGCGGCTGAAGACATCGCCCGGAAAGCCATGCAGATCGCCGCCGGTATCTGCGTCTACACCAATGAAAACGTCACCGTGGAAACATTAAGTCAGCAGGACCCGGCATAATGACAGAATTCAGCCCCCGGGAAATTGTTTCCGAACTGGACCGCTATATCGTCGGCCAGAACGATGCCAAACGCGCCGTGGCCATCGCCCTGCGTAACCGCTGGCGGCGCATGCAGCTGGAAGGCAACATGCGCGAAGAGGTGATGCCGAAGAATATCCTGATGATCGGCCCCACGGGCGTCGGCAAGACAGAGATTGCCCGCCGCCTGGCCCGCCTGGCCGGCGCGCCTTTCGTGAAGGTCGAGGCGACGAAATTTACCGAAGTCGGCTATGTCGGCCGGGATGTGGAGCAGATAGTCCGCGACCTGGTGGAAATCGCCCTGACCATGATGCGGGACAAACGCCGGGAAACCGTGCAGGCAAAAGCAGAAATGGCGGCGGAAGAGCGGGTTTTGGACGCGCTTGTAGGCGACACTGCCTCTGAAAGCACGCGGCAGTCCTTTCGCAAAAAATTGCGGGAAGGGGAGCTGGCCGAAAAAGAGATAGAGCTGGATCTGGCTGATACGGGTGGTGGCGGTATGCCGACATTTGAGGTGCCGGGCATGCCCGGTGCGCAGATGGGCATGTTGAACCTGAACGATATGCTGGGCAAGGCCCTGGGCGGGGACCGCACCAAGCGCCGGCGTCTGACGGTGGCGGAAAGCTACGATGTATTGGTGGCGGAGGAATCCGATAAACTGTTGGATGAAGAAGCCTTGGTTCGCGATGCCCTGGCGGCGGTGGAAGAAAACGGCATCGTCTTTTTGGATGAGATCGATAAAGTCACCGCCCGCTCGGAACGTTCAGGCGGCGATGTTAGCCGCGAAGGCGTGCAGCGGGATCTACTGCCCCTGTTGGAGGGCACGACAGTGTCCACCAAGTACGGTGCCATAAAGACCGATCATGTGCTGTTCATCGCCTCGGGCGCTTTCCATCTGGCTAAACCGTCGGATCTGTTGCCAGAACTGCAGGGCCGTCTGCCAATCCGTGTGGAGTTGTCCGCCTTGGGCGCGGATGATTTTAAGCGTATTTTGTTGGAGCCTGAGGCTTCGTTAATCAAGCAGTATGTCGCTTTGTTGGACACCGAAGGGGTCACCCTTGATTTCACCGACGATGCCATCGATGAAATTGCCGCCGTCGCGGCGGAGGTCAACCAAAATGTGGAAAATATCGGTGCCCGCCGTCTGCACACAATATTAGAACGTGTTTTGGACGATATCAGCTTTACTGCCACGGACCGGCCCGGCGAAACCGTCACCATCGATGCGGATTTCGTGCGGGAAAACATGGGCGACCTGGCCAAAAACGCTGATTTGTCGAAGTTTATTCTGTAGATTTTTGTCAGCCGGGATAGTCAATGCTACGTCGGGCAGCCATGCCGCGGCCGATGCTTTCCATATCCTTTGCTTCCAGGTAACGGCGGGCCAGGGGCAGGACGATGTTGTTTTCCCAGATGATATGGCGGCGTTGGGTATTCACAAAACGGGCGACCGAGGTTTCGAACAATTCCCTCTGGCTCACAACCTTGTCCGCCAATAACGCGGCAAAGCCATTGGTGATAATAGGCAGCAGGGCAAAATCTTCCTCGTGCTCCTGCTGCAAAGTGGTGAGGATGTTTTTGGTGTCGCGATCGCCGCGGCATTGTTGCAACAGCGCGGGGAACAGGCCTTCATCTTCATCCGTGATATGAAGGCCCAATTCATCACATAAATAGGCCTGGATCACCCGAACATCGGCGGTGGTATCATCAGCCAGGGGCATGGCGAATATGCCAGCGGTCAGATAACGGTCCATTGTCGCGATAACCTGGCGCAGCCTGTAGTGGTCGGCGAAAATATATTCGATGGGCTCTCGCAAAAGATTTTCCGGAATTGGCTCCAGAACCAGCGGCTCCCAATCGTCGCCATGGCAATTTTTGAGTTTCTCGCCCAACCCGCTCACTCCTCATTGAGCGGATAGACTACGGGGCTGGGAGGACCACCGCCTTGATGCGCGTCAATGGGATATTAGTCAGCCGACCGGCAGGAGGACATTCTGGTGCATGTTCATTCGGTTCTCTCCTTGATGCTTCTGTCTTGGTAAACATCAGCTTTTCAGAAGTGGATCGAATGAACAACCTCGTGAGAGCTCACATCTAGCCTAACGATATGCCTAATATACCTTCCAGGTCGCTGATCGCCTGTGCGGCGGAGAGAACTTTGATGGTGGTCATACCCATGGCCTTGGCTGGTTTCAGATTAACACCCAGGTCATCCATGAAGACGGCTTGGGATGGTTCCACCGCCAACATTTCGCAGGCAATTTTATAGAATTCCGGTTCCGGTTTGCGGACGCCTACCTTGCTGGATTCGACCACCTGTTCAAATATTTCCATCACTTTCGCGATCTCAGCCGCTTTGCCTGCATCCCCTGTCATGGAGGGGCCGTGGCCGGTCTGCATGTTGTTGGTCAGACAGGCGGTCTTGTAATGCTTGGCAACGATCCCCAGGGCCGTGACCATTTCCGGCTGCAGGCGGCCAGACAACAAGGGCAGGATTTCACTGCCGTTTATGGCGTGACCGGCAGCACGGGATTCGACCTCAAACAAATCGCCGAACTCCGCCTTGCTGACGTCATTGCGTTCCATTTTGGCCCAGGCGTTGGTGTCAGGATTGGTGGCATTAATGGTACGGATGAAATCCTTGGGCAGGCCGCGTTCAGCCTCAAACTTTGTAAAGGCCTCGAACGGCGAAGTGGTGAAGACACCGCCAAAATCCCACAGTACCGCCTTGATATCGCTATTCGGGCTATCTTGGTTACGCATACTAATTTGATCCCTACTTATCTTCGTCGACCAGATTTAACGAGGCCGAATTGAGGCAATAACGCAGTCCCGTGGGCGCCGGGCCGTCCGGGAACAGATGCCCCAGATGGGCATCGCAACGGGCGCACATAACCTCGGTGCGTTGCATGAACAGGGAATTATCCTCTTCCTCAATGATATTCTCCGCCGCCAAGGGGGTGTGGAAACTGGGCCAGCCGGTACCGGATTCAAACTTGGTATTTGACGAAAACAGCTCCAACCCGCAGCAGATACAGGCATAGGTGCCAGCATCATGGCAGCTGTTGTAGCCGGGACCGAACGGGCGTTCCGTCCCTTTTTCCCGGGCCACGTGATATTCCTCCGGGCTAAGTTGCGCCCGCCACTCGGCCTCAGTCTTTTTGATCTTATCCATGCCCATATCCCCTAATGTCCCCAAGTATTCGATGTCTATTTGAACCGCTTCAACGCCTTATTGATTTGCTTGATCTGATGCTTGATATCCAGAGAGATTTTCGAGGTCAACTCCAAATCCCGATCTTCCAGCACATCGCCGTCGTGGCTTTCCGACCACGCTTGTATCACATCATCCCGCTCTAACAGCAATTGTGCGATTTGCGGATGGTACAGCGCCACCATCGCCGTAACCCAACGGTTCACCGCCCAGGACGGAAACGTGTGGTCGATAACAAAGCTGTCCAACAGGGCCGTGACGTCTTCGGCCCCATACCAGTGTTCGCCGGTGACCCAGCGGTTGGTGGTGAACAGATGCGTGGGGTAGCCCTTTGGCTCCATCGCAATGGCAATCAGATGGCAGATGATATCGTCGCCTTCCGGCCATTCCTCCACGCCAACAAAGGGCTTCGTTTCCATATGGCCGGGGATGCCTTCGCGGCGAACAAACAGGTGAAAATGGCCGTGTTCGCCGTCTTCGGGGCGGTGGGAATGATAATAATATTGCCCATAGGTCTCGTGATCATAAACATCACCTTCGGGATAATGATCCCATTCATAAAAGGTGCCGCCGTGTTCAATGACCTGGCCGACTACATTGGCCGAGGTTTTTTCCAATACCCGATAGCATTCCAGAACTTCGGCCCCTGCGGCGGCCATTTTTTCCAGCCGTTCCCGGGACAGATTATCGAACAAACTCATGACATGTTTCCTTTTGCGGTCCAGTTATTTTGCACTATTCCCGGATCAATCGAAAGCCGATCAGGATGTGCTTTAACGCCGCAGGTCGGCCATGGCGCGCTGCCGGGCGGCAGACGCCGCAGCCCTTGTCATCCCACGACCCACCTTTGACCAGATAGCGGCTTTTGTTGGTTTTGGAGTTTTTTGCCGGCGATGCCGTCCATTCGAAGACCTGACCGGCAGGATCCGTCAGGCCAAAGGGGCTGTTGCCGTCAGCGAATGTACCGACGGGTAGGGTATCAAAGGGGCCGGCGTCGTGGCTGTTCAGGCGGCGGGCGTCGAATTTGTTACCCCAGGGGAAATAGCGGCCATCACTGCCCCGGGCCGCCTTTTCCCATTCAAGCTCCCTGGGCAGACGCCAATCGCCTTTACCCTGACGGGTCAGCCAAGCGGCATAAGCCACCGCGTCATGGTAGGAGACGAGAACGACGGGATGATCTTCGCGACCGGCAGGGGGATGGCCGTCTTTCCAGGCATGACGCCGGGTACGATGGTGGGGATGGATCAGGCCGTAGCTGCGCCAGATCTTTAAATCGACGTTTGGGACAGGACGCCCCGTGGCGGCAATAAAGCTTGCGTATTGACGGTTGGTAATAAGGCTGCGGGTGATGGCGAAGGTTGCTAGGTGCTGGCGGCCCCTGGGCCGTTCGTCATCGTACCAACCCCATTTCCGCGTGCGGTCATGGCCATAGGCGGCCTGATCCAGATCATAGGCGGTGTCCCGCTCCACCTGATTGGAGCCGGCAATGAAGTTTCCAGCGGGAATGGTGATGGTTTGTGGAAACAACACCGCCGCCTGAGCTGCCGTTGCGAACGTCCACAAGCCAATGACTATGATCGTGGTCATCATGATGCCTATGGATCGAACAATCACCTGCCTTCCTCCCCGTGCTGAAAATTGAACTATAGCGAAAATAGGAGGACGGGGTTCCGGTTTCAAAGAGGCCCTCACGGAAGTTTGAGGTGATGTTACTCGTTTAAGCATTCTGTTGAGCGCAAATTGTGGGACGCAAAACATGCTTAACAATTAGAAAAAAGCCTGGAGGCAGCAACGTGCAACTAAAAGAAAATAAGATCATCAATTCATCCGTTTTGCATGTGGTCATGGGCGCAGCCCTGGCCGCCGGCGCGACAATTTCCCTAACAGATGTGGCCTTTGCCCGGGGGCAACTGTCCGGCGCACCAACCGCAAACACCAGCAGCGTTAACCCGACGGCCGTGGCCAGAGGGCAATTGCCCAATGCCCCCGCCGCGCCGTCGCCGCAAGCACCCCTGCAGCTTGCCGCCTGTACGCCCTGTGGTGGCCAAAAACGCGGCTGCGGTGCCTGCAATCCCTGTGCCGCCAAAAAAGGCTGCGGGGCGTGTAATCCGTGTGCCGCGAAAAACGCGTGTAGCCCCAGTAAAGGCTGTAACCCCTGCGCAGCGAAAAAAGGTTGTGGTGCCTGCAATCCATGTGCGCCAAAGAACGCCTGCGGCGCTTGCAACCCGTGCAATCCCTGCAATCCCTGTGGGGCGGGCGGCAAAATGGCAGCGAACGAATGCGCCATTCCGCGTCTGGCAAGTGCTGCCCTATGCAATCCCTGTGCGGCGAAAAAGGCCTGCGGTGCGTGTAACCCATGCTCTGCCAAGAAGGGCTGCGGTGCCTGTAACCCCTGCAACCCATGTGCCGCCAAGAATGCCTGTGGTGCCTGCAATCCCTGTAACCCATGTGGCGGCGGCGAAGTCGCCGAATTGACCGCCGGTGAGGCGCGCAAGGCCTATGACTGCTTGATCAAGGATCTTGTCGCGGGCTATTCAAAATCGGGTCTGAAGGTATCCAGCTACTACAAGGATTGGAAAAACTATTCCAACCAGCCTTATGTCTCTGATACCCACGGCGGCCGCTACGTCAACAACTACGGCAACGCCTTGGCGGCGAGTTATAACAAGTACGAAAACGCCGGACGAATGCCCGTTGGCGCGATCGCGGCGAAAGACAGCTTCGTCACAAAGGCCAATGGCAAGGTTGGGCCGGGGCCGTTGTTCCTGATGGAGAAGATGTCATCTAATTTCAACAAGGACTCCGGTAATTGGCGCTACACCATGGTGCTGCCCAATGGCCAGGTCTTTGGCACCACCAATGGTGCCGGTTCCGCAAAAATGAAGTTCTGTTACGAATGCCACATGGCGGTGGCAGAGGAACAGGACAGTCTGATGTTCCTACCGGATGAGTACCGCGTACAGTAAAGCGTTCTCGTTCACACTCTACCTGTTGTTCCGTCTTCAATCTTGGCCGGATGCATGAATAATGTATCCGGCCTTTTTTGCGGCGTTGTCATCCAGTGCGCGGAGGGGCAAACTAGGGCAACCGTAGAACAGTGAGTATTGATAGGTAGTGTCATGTCGGATCGGGTGCGCGACATCGTTATTGTTGGGGGCGGGACATCCGGTTGGACGGCGGCCTGTTATCTGGGTGCCGTGCTGGCCACGCCCAATCCAGCGGAACAGGTGCAGATCACCCTGATCGAAAGCAAGGACATCGGTATCATCGGGGTGGGTGAGGCGACCCTGGCCCATATCAAGCAGATCATGTCGACAATCGGCATCGATGAAGGCGACTTTATGCGCTGCTGCGACGGCACCTTCAAAAGCGCCATTCGCTTTGATGGTTTTCGCGAGAAGGGGGAGACATGGTGGCATCCCTTCAGCCAGCTATCCCATGTCAATAACTACGCCATGGTGCATCTGTGGTTGGAGGCGCGCCGCGCCGGTTATCAGGGCAGCTATGCCGATGCCGTGGCCCAGGACCCGGAAATGTGCCGCCGTTTCCTGGCCCCAAAGACAGCCGACCACAAGCCTTATGATGGCCTGGTCAATTATGCCTATCACATAGACACCATCAAATTGGGGCGCTATCTGCGGGATTTGGGCAAACAGCGGGGCGTCCGCCATATCACCGATCTGGTGACGGATACCGCATTTGATGAAAGTGGCAATATCACTGCCGTCTCGACCCAGGAAAATGGCGATATCGCCGGTGATCTGTTCATCGATTGCACCGGCTTTCGCTCTCTTTTGCTGGGCAAGGCGTTGGGGGAGCCGTTTAGATCCTTCAACGATGCCTTGTTCAATGACAACGCCGTTGCCATGCGGGTGCCGAACCCGGAAGGTAAACGGGATATCCGCCCCTACACCACCTGCAGCGCCCAGGATGCCGGCTGGATCTGGAATATTCCCCTTTATCGGCGCACCGGCGTTGG
>Ga0233439_10001894_pt1 | contig 24907 bp, 11 predicted proteins | sample SI_123_September_6_FD_182713 | JGI IMG/M metagenome (GOLD analysis project Ga0233439, IMG submission 182713) | Seawater microbial communities from Saanich Inlet, British Columbia, Canada - SI_123_September2016_100_MG | ecosystem: Environmental > Aquatic > Marine > Inlet | place: Canada: British... | reverse complement strand
GGAACGTCTGCGAGAACGTCTTTTAGATGATTTCTTGGAACCTTTACGGCTAGATTTACGGCTAGCTTTTTTGCTTGCTTTTTTAGATGCTTTGCGGGAACGTCTACGTTTACCACCTACTTGAGTAGAACCGCCTTTTTGGGATTTACGGGAACGTCTGCGAGAACGTCTTTTAGATGATTTCTTGGAACCTTTACGGCTAGCTTTTTTGCTTGCTTTTTTGGATGCTTTACGGGAACGTCTACGTTTACCACCTACCTGAGTAGAACCGCCTTTTTGGGATTTACGAGAACGTCTTTTAGATGATTTCTTGGATCCTTTACGGCTAGATTTACGACCACCTTTTCTAGATGATTTACGGCTAGCTTTTTTGCTTCCTTTTTTGGATCCTTTACGGGAACGTCTACGTTTACCACCGCCTAATAATTTACGTAGTTGAGTTTCTAATTTTTCTGTATCTGTAGCAGATGTTGGGTTACCACCACCTGTTTGAGTTAAATTGAAAGACATGGAATCTTCAGTAAACATTTTATCTGATGTTGCACTATCAATAATGGTTCCAGGTAGAACTGCTGATGTAACACCAAGAAAACTATCATTATTGAATATTTCGCCAATAGAACCACCTTGTTGAGTATTTTGTTCTGATGTTAGCATATTAACTAACTCGTTCATATCAGTAGCATCCATTTGAGAAATAAAAACATCTGATGTTACACTATCTAAAACCGAACCTTGATGAGTTGCAGTGTTCATTTGGGAAAGATTTTGTTTAGAATCAGATAGTTTAAAAGCTTCTGCTAAATCTTTAGTTAGAAATAAATTAGATGACATATATATATATAGATTGTGAGAAAAAAAGATTTTTAAAAGTTTTTATAATAAGTTTTAACAATATAAATTTATACAGTATTATAATAGAATATGTATATTAATCAAATTGATAATTTATTTGATGGTGTAATAAATAATTTTAATATTTTTTTAGAAAAAAAAAAGGTATTTGAAAAGATATCTAAAGATTCTAATTACGTTAAATTTCAAAACACCATTATTGATTTAATAAAAGAATTTACTTTGAATATAAATAATAAGGAGATTGATAGTATAATTCATAAAAAATCTCACAAGGATTTAATTTTAAATATAATAAAAAGATATTGTGCTTTTTATATCTATCTGGGTATTTCTTATAATTATAAAGATGGTAGGGATTTATTTGTAACAAATCTAATAGAAATTGGTAAAAATCAAAAAGATTCTACATTTCAAATTGATAACTTTTATAATAGTGAAAATAATTCAAAAATAATAGAAATGTTCAGTATAATTAAAAATATTTTGGAATTGAAAGGATTTAAAACCATGGATCGAATTAAAATTATTTTATCTAACAATCCAATAAAATATGAAAAAACACTCGATTTATTCAATGATTTAGGTGAGGATTTTATTAATGAATATTTTTTAGTTAGTAATAATTTTCATAATATAATCAAAACATTTATTTTTAAACAAATCTATTTGAAAGAAGAAAAGAGCCAAATCATATCTGTCATAAATGAAGAAGAAACCGACCATGCTGAATATAAATATATTGAAATAGTTGTTTCACGAGATAGTAAATTAATTGATTTTAACTTTTTTCAAAGCTATTTAACTATTAAGGAACTAAGAGCAGGATTAGCTGAAGATTATTATAGTTTTTTGGAAGAAAATCGAGAAGAAGTGGATATTAAAACATTAAATAATAAACAAATATTGGATTTTTTATTTAGTAATAAAATATTAATTCCAATTACTGAAGAATTCTTACGTTATCACAAAAGTACAGAAAGATATGATAAAATGGATGATTTGGATAATATAAAAGACAGAGATGCTACTAAAATAAAATATATTATAAATAAATTAAATAAAACTAAAAATTTATACTCTTCTATCTATGAAAAAAATCCAAAGTTAAAATTAGATGCATTAAATTTATTTTATAAACCCCTCAAAGATCGAGATGTCATTTTATATAACGAAAATGAAGAAGTAAAAATTATACAAAAATTAGAACAATCAGAAAAATCAACAGATTCAGATTATTTAGTTGATTTAGAAAATGCTAGAAATTATTCTTATATCAATTTCAAAGACTTTAGCAAAGATGGATTTCGGCTAAGAACATCAGAAGTGATACATGCTATTAGACATGTTAATATTAAAAATACAATTAAAAAACAATTAGAATTAAGGGTTGGTCATAATAATTTACCACTAAATGTTATTGGAATAGCATACAATCCTTCATTATTACCACTAGAGTGTTTTACTATAAAAAAAATGGTTAATATTAAAGATAAAGAAAAAAACGGTTATGAAGCCTTTATAAAAATATTAGATGAGCATATAATAGATTCTAGCAAAGGCGCGCATGATTCTATTTATTATTGGCTATTTGATAGTAAAACGGATATAGTTAAATTAGACCAATATAAAAATGTTTCATCATTCAATACAGGTAATTATATTGAAACCATGGTGGTTGAATTATTTAATAAATATATCGATCTATTTCAGAAACAAGTAATGAATAAAATAGATAAAAGTAAAAATGTTAATTTATGGAAGATTAATAATATTATTAATCAATTTACCAAAGATAATTTTAAATTTAATAACATTAACTTTAATCTATCACGACAAGTAATTGCTGACATTGTAAATAAATATATTAATGATATCAAGGTAAAAAATATAGATGATGTTATCAAAGACAAAGAAATTATCAAGTTACCTTATAGTGATAAAATTAAAAAGAAAAATATTATTATACCAATAGGGCAAGTAGAGATTGTTGATGTTGATATTAAAGGTATGAGAAATATGTCAGTATGTCATCATTATATTAAATGGTATAATATAAATAAAATTTCTAAAAAATTTGATGAAGAACGAAATCAAGCAATCTTTGATTTTGTTAAACAATATGTTAAATTAAATGAAAGAGGAGATTATATATGTAAAAGTTGTGAAGAATTACTTAATCTTAAAAAATATGTATATGAAGGAACATATGTTAAAGAATTAGATGTATTTTTAACAACTAGTTTAGCAGTTAGTCAAAATCTACATGAAATTCCAAAATATGCTAAACATACCAGAACTATTAGAAACATTGAGAAAAATATAGAAAAAATATGTTATACCATTAATCTAAATTATTATCTAGGTAATACACCAGCAATAAAATTACGAAGAAAAATGGTCATCAAAGATGTAATTGATTTAATTTTAATTCATACAAATTATTTGAAGAATCAACCCAAAGATAGAATAGCAAAAGCAGTTGAGAATTATAATATCCATAAAGATTTAACTAATCTATTCTTTTTTGAACTTAAAGATGATATTTTCTTAACTAGCTCAACTGATACAGATTATTATAAATTAATTAAATTTAATAATGTAATTGCATATATTATATTAATTCTTATAACAGAAATAAATGTGGGACATATTATTAGTCTAAAAGATGATAAAAAATGTAATTTCTTTTTATATAAAAAGGTGGGTTATGCAATATTTGAAAATTTATTTATTCGATTAGATTCAAAAGTAAAAATTTCAATCGCTAATATTCCACTACTTGGTTATGTTATATATTATTTAAGTTGTGCATTATCTAATAGTTATATTTGGTTATGGAATAGTGAAGAAAAAAGTCAAATATATAACGTACAAAAAACTATAATACATACAGTTGTTGACCTGATGAATACATTAATTGAAGCAAATATGGAAAAAGATAAAAACTTTTTATATGAATTAATTGTAACAAGATTATTACAGCGAATAAAAAGTGTTTATAATGATAAAAATGTGTTAAAATTAGTAGACGAAGAAAGTAATAAAAAGATTCATATCGATAAAGCAACTAATAAGGTAGGATACATTGTAAAAAAACCAAAAATAATTATATTAAGTGAACACGTTGATGATAACAATGAATCATTCATAATCAAAGATACTTATTGTGAATCAAAAACTACCAAATTAGAAATATTAGAAATGACACCATTTAATAATGAATTAAATATTCTAACTAATTGTCTAGATGGTAAATTCCATAACTGGGTATTTAAAGATAATAATTTACTTTGTTCAAATTGTAATAAGAATTATAATGAATTAGTTAAAGAATTTACTGAAACAGAATCCGACAAAAGTGCCAAAGTAGACACTATTAATCAAGTTAAATTGGTTTACTTGAGAAAATTAGCTAATACTTATTGTCTATCAGGTGAATTACACGAAATAGACCCATCTACTAATATATGTGAAAAATGTAAAATAAATCTTTTAACAAAAGAATATTCTAATAACGAATTATTTAAATTAGAAAAGAACCTTAAATCAATAACAGATACGAAACTATTTGAGCAAATTAATAAAATGAAACAACATTTAGTGAAACAAAAGAAGAAACGAGACAATATAAATACTATTATTAATAAAATGGATCGTAGATATGTTCGTAATACAAATAATAAATTAATTAATTATATTGATGATTTCGTTGATAACTTAATAAAAAATGTTGGTAAAAAAATAAAAATCAATAATGGAAATATATATTTGAATGATACATTATATGAAATTAATAACGATTATTTAGGAAACGAAACCAAAAATACTATATCGATTCTATCTAGTGATAACAAAATGAAAGTAATGGTGAATCATCCACATTTCAAAAAAGATGTTTTATATTATCATGATAAAGACAAAAAGGTATACGTATTTTATGACAGCCTAACAAAGAATTACTTGGGTTATTCCAAGGATAATAAATCATTTAAAACGTACAAGAGTAATGCTTATTTGAAAATTACTTTTTCTATTAAAGATATGATCCTTAATTTAGGCTTGGAAAATCGTTATATTAATGTTTATCACATAAATCATTTGTATCTTAAAAATAAACGTGATGTTAAATCAATACCATCAACCGAGATAATAGATCAACTTATTCGAAATCGAATAAATAATTTGAAACAAGTAATATTTAGAAGTGTTAGTATTATTGAAAAACTTAAAAATAATTATAGTAATAAAACTAATCCATTTAATAAAAATGAATATGATTTAATAAATGAATTTAATAAAATATTAAAGAGCTTTAATACAACAGATAAAACTACTCATAAAAATATTTTTAAACATCTATTTATTATTAGTAATAACTTAAAACTCGAATCAATTCCTGAGAAAATCGAATTATCATTTAATAATCAATACTTTGATAGTAATTTAATAAATAGTTTAAATAATACCGATAACAAGTTATTATTTTATTATTTATATAATATGACAAGACTAATTGAATATAATGAACAATCTGCCATTAAAACTAACTTGTCGTATTTTGTAATTAAATTAATTATTTATTCATTCAATCAATATTATGTCCCAATTGAAAATATTCAGGTGAGAAAATTTGATTTATTATTAATCAATGATACACCATATATTGATGAATCATTAAAAGTTGTTGGATATTATCAAGACTTGGTAAATGCTAATGAAGTAGATGAGGAAGCGAATAAGGAGAAGGAATATAATCTCAATGAAGAAATGAATGCTCTTGATATAGACGATTATGATGCTAATGATTTATATGATGATTTTGATCCATCAGATGATGTTGTAGAAGACCTTATTAAAAATGCTTAAAAAAGATAAATAATTATCACACATTTAATTTATTAGACTTCCATAAAGTTGTGTTATAATATTTTATTTTATCTAATGGATTAGTCGCTTGTGTTACACCTCTACCTATTATATAAAAATCTATTCCTTTAGTTATACCTGTATAACATTGATCGTAATTATCTTTATTAGCATCTAATCTTATTCCTGGTTTACAATAAATACATTTATTATAACCCAGATTTTCTTGTGATATTAATCCAATAATATTAGTATATCTTCTAGCAGCATCTACACATTGTTTAGTATATTCTCTGCTAATTAAATTTCCTTTATTAGACATTTGTGCAACTAATAATACTGGTAATGAACTTTGTTTGATAAATTCAAATCCAGATATACCATGGCTAATAATGATATCAGCATATTTTTTAATTTCGAGGGCATCAAATTGTTGTAAACTGGTTTGACATATATCACTAAATTTACGGTCTTCGATAACTATAAAATTTCTTTTCTTTTTTTGTTCAATTATAAAATATCTAATATTATCTCTATCTTGTTCATTAAAAATATCCATATGAACTTTTAATCCCATTATATAATTCCCACATAGATGAATAATTTGTTTAAAAGCATCAACATTTGGAATATCAACAGATAATATAATATTTGATTGTTTTAATTTTGAAATAGTATGATATGGTATTAATTCTTTTAGTTTGTCAAGTAATGTTATAGGTGGTCTAATTAAATAATTATAATTAACACCTCTTCCAATATATTCAATATAATCAATATCCCCCCTTTGGAAAATAGTATATACATATTTAACTTCATAATCTAAACTAGTTAAATAATTAATAGTTTCGAAAATAGATTTTCCTGTTGTCATTACATCTTCTATTAAAATTATTTTTTATTAAGAGTTTCTCCCTCTATCCTTTTTTTAGTTCCATATGACTTTTGTTCTTGTCGTAATAAGAGAAAAGGCACAAATAATTTATAACTAACTACACTACCAAAAGGAATACCAGAATAAGGAACACCAATAATAGCATATGTATCTAAATCTGGAATAAGTTTAATTTCATTACATAACTGATTGATTATTTGATTAAATAAAACTGGAATTGATATTGTCTTTTTAATATCAACATAATAATCTGATTTTTTACCAGATTTAAGTGTAAAATTACCTTTTACTATAATATTATTATCTAAAAGAGTTTCATATGACATTATTATTTAATTAATAAATAATTTTTAAGTGACAATTGCTGTTAACAATGCAAATTATTTATAGTGTTAATCTTAGTAATATTATTATGATTACTATGATAGAATTACCAGTAGAAATTTTAACTAAAATATTTCAAAATGTCCCAAGCGAAACAAATTTAAATACAGTATGTAAAAAATTTAATGCTGTTGCAAATATTAAAGGGGTTTATACTAAACGTAACCCTTGTATCTGTGCAGAATGGACTGCGTATATGTATGGCATAATAAATTGTAAAAGTATAAAACATAAATGTGTATGTTATAGTGCACAACATGTAGTGATGAAAAAGTGTAAATATGATGGAAATCACAATTGTGTATGTAAAAATATATATCCTTCTGCAATAGAAGAATGTCGTTATAAAGGCGAACATCCATGTATGTGTTGGACAGAATTTCCATCCGTTATGAAAGCGTGTAGATTTGAAGGAGAACACCCGTGTAAATGTAATTCTAATAATGGAAATATTATTTCAGAATGTCGTGCAAATGAACATCCATGTAAATGTTATACGGGAAATCCGATAATTATATCAGTCTGTAAAGCACAAAATCATTTAATTTAAAAAATTGAATAACCCAATTAAAGAATATTTATTTTATATATTAGTAAAAATGGGAGTCCCAGGATTTTTTATGTGGTTATGGAAAAATTATAAGAAAACACATTTTGTTTTCAGTAAATCAGAATTAGATGTAAAAAGTGACAAGGCATTATTAGATCAAGTTAATAAATTAGATTATTTATTAATTGATGCAAATTGTTTAATTCATCCAGTATGTTTTAAAGTTCTTGCCGATAATCCAACTTTAACAAATATGGACAAGTTAGAAAGTAAAATGAGAACGGCGTCAATTGAATATATTGAAAAATTAATCAATCATGTTCGACCTAAAAGAGGTGTTTATCTAGCAATTGATGGAGTTGCTCCTGTAGCAAAAATTAAACAACAACGTAGTAGAAGATTTAAATCAGTTAGTGATAGAGATTTATGGAATAATATTAGAAAAAAACACGAAAAAGAAAATCCATTCTTTTGGAATAATTCAGCTATTACCCCAGGAACAGAATTTATGATAAAACTACATGATAAAATACAACAATGGGCTGAAGAGTATACAAAGAAAAATAAAATAGAAATTATTTATTCATCATGTTATACACCAACAGAAGGAGAACATAAATTATTACAATTTATTAGAAATAATATGAAGGAAAAAAAAGACTATACTTATATCACTTATGGTCTAGATGCTGATTTAATCTTTTTAATCTTATCAACGGGAATTAATAATACATTTTTATTAAGAGAAGCTTATCAGTTTGACAAAAAGGCTAATAGTGATGCACTGAATTTTGTTTCAATTAGTATTATGAGAACAGCTATTATTGAAAGAATACATAAATTAATAGAAAAAAATCTTGATTTGGAAGAAGAAACAATTATTTCATTTTTCAAAACAACACTTGATGATACACATTTGATTAATGATTTTATTTTTATTTGTTATTTGATGGGTAATGATTTTTTACCACATTTACCAGCTTTAGATATTTATGAAGGCGCAATTGATTATTTATTAGAAAAATATACAAATATTTTAATAGAAAATTATATTAATGGCAATCAAGATAGTAATTCAAATTATATGATAGAAGCAAATAAAAAAGAGAAAATTAATCAAGTATTTTTTAATCAATTTATAGAACAACTTTCAAGTGAAGAAGAACAAATTTTAATAAATAATTTTGGAAAAAAAGTAAGAAAATTTCGATGTCAGTCATCAGACCCTTATGATATTGAGATGCATAAAATAGATAATCTTAATTTTAAAATAGATGATCCAGTTAAATTAGGCAGTGATAATATGGTATCATCAAAAGAACGATATTATAAACATTATTTTCATGTGGAACCAGCGGAAATAGATGAGTTTAGCAATCGAATGTCAAAACATTACTTGACAGGATTAAAATGGGTAACAGAATATTATTTTGATAAATGCCCCTCATGGAACTGGTATTATCCATATGAACATCCTCCTTTTTTACAAGATATTAATAAACATATTACTCCATTTAAAAAAATAAAATTTAATATTGGGGAACCATTAAAACCACATCAACAGTTACTAACTGTTTTACCAAAGCAATCGGCATATCTTTTACCAAAATCTCTAAGAAAAATAATGTTAAATTTAAATTCAAGTATGAGCCATTTATATCCATTACATTTCCAACAAGATTTTATTAATAAAAAAAAATATTGGATGGCTATACCTATATTACCACCATTAGAAATAGATATAGTTAAAAAAACCTTTAAAAAATATGAATCTAAATTAGCATCAGGCGAACGTATGATGAATGAAATTAAGGATATTTACATTTATAATTAATAAATCTTACTATATATAATGATTTCTTTTATCAGTGAAATATTTATGTTTAGTATTCTTTTTGTTGTTGCTGGGTTTATAGTAAGTTATTTAATGGACTTTATCTCACGTAAACCAATTGATTGGTGGCCAAGCCATGCTTTAAGTATGGCATTAGGTACTTTTTTAACTGCAGCACTAGTTTTTTTACTATTTTCAAAAAAATATATAAAATACAAATGTTCACAATGAACTAAACTTTATTTAAAAGTGTATCAATATTAAAATTATAAAGATTATTAACAATGAATAATAATACAAAAGTAAAAAAATTTAATCAAATTCCCCATAGAATAGAATTAATTGAAGACCTAGTTAAAGATAAAGTTATTGACACTATGGTTAATTTTAAAAATGATGATTCAAATGATAATGGATTATTAATATCAACAAATGAAGATATTAGAGAATTGATGCCTAAAAAATATATTGACTTTAATAAAGCGATTAAAGATCTAGGTGGGAAATTGTTATATATTAAAAGTGGGTCAACAGGACATACTTTTAAAGGAGTGTACCCCCCTCCAAATAATGAGAATAAACCTAATTATGCTGTTAAAATTGTTGCATATCCTAGAAAAGAAAACTATGGCGATATGTTTAATATTAAAAGACCTGAAAATGCAGAATTATTAATGATAAAGTTATTATCTTTTTTTGTAAGAAAGAAACAATCCCCGCATGTTATTCTACCAATAACCACCTTTAATACAAGTATTAAACCATTTATTAATTTACCCAAAGACAATATTGTTAATAATAAGAAATTTGACCAATTTGTAAAAAAATATAAAAAGGGGGAATATTATGATAATGTGTCAGTGTTAATTTCAGAATGGGCTAATTCAGGTGATTTGTTGGATTATATAAAAAAAAATTATAAAGAGTTAAAAACTAAACACTGGAGAGCTATTTTTTATCAGTTTCTATCAACCCTAGCAGTAATACAGGACAAATATCCGAGTTTTCGTCATAATGATCTAAAAGCAAATAATCTTTTGGTACACAAAATCCCAACTTGTAAAGATAATAATAAATTCAAGTATAAAATTAATGGACAAGTTTATATAGTTCCTAATATAGGATTCCAGATAAAATTATGGGATTTTGATTTTGCTTGTATACCAGGACTTGTTGATAATAGTAAGGTAGACGCCGAATGGACAAATCGAATAAATGTTAGACCTATTAAGAATAGATATTATGACGTACATTACTTTTTTAATACTTTTACAAAAAAGGGATTCTTTCCTGAATTTTGGACAGATGATTGTGTTTCAACAAGAGTAAGAGATTTTGTTAGACGAGTTGTTCCTTTAAAATATTCTACAGGTAAATTAGTATCTGATCGTGGTAGAATTCTAGTAAATGAAGAATATTTAACTCCTGACAATATATTAAAAACTGACCCCTTTTTTAGAATGATGCGGAATTAATTCTGCATTGCATGATTTGTTACTTGCTCTGTCAATAATTGATTCTGTTGTATTAACTACAGTATCTTTATCGATTTCTTCGTCGTTATTACTAGAAAGATGAATTATATCTGGTATTAGGTCAAAAACACTTTCATTCGCAGAATTACCCTTATCATTAACCGTTCCGGATTCACAATAAAAGTTTCCATTTATTCCAAATAAATTATATTCAGATATAAAAGTATCATTATTAATTGGTATAAATTTTAGAGTGATTGTATGATGTGTTTCTACAATATTGGGATCATTATGTAATCCTGATTGTATACCAATTATTTCCATATTTTTGAAAATAATAGTATTATTTTCATTTTCATATGATAATATTTTAGGAATCAAAATACTATCATATGTATATTTCATTTTGAGGAAATTCAATATATTTAGAGAATCATGATAAGTTAATTGGGTTTTTTTCAACTCTTCTTTTTTTGTTTTAAGATTATGTACTATGTTATCTAATTTTTCTTTAATTTGACTAAATAACAATCCTGATTGAATAGTTATTTTTTTCACATATGTATCGAATGTATTTGTATGGTATAAAATTATAAATAAACCTATGGCTACAACAAAAATAATAGTAGATATAATAAAAGACATTTATATTATATATAATATTTTATTTTAAATGAAACGATATAAGTTCGAAATTATTTGGCAAACTATTGCAATATGATGATATTTTTTGGGTATTTTACATTTACTACTAAATTGCCACCAACTATCACCTTATTGATCGTTTAAATTTTTTAAATTCAAATACTTGATTTTGTACTTGATGTATTTTTGTCTGTTTTCTTTTAATAATTTATCTTGATTTTCTTCCTCACTTTCATAATATTCACTTAAATATGTATAAATGTCATCTGGTGTTTCTACGAATGGTTCTTTGTATCCTATGCGTTGGTCAGCATACCAAATATTTAATTTCTGTTCAGCCGAACGATAAATCTCAAATCTTTTACCAAATATTAGTTTAAAATATCCTATTTCTACCGGCAAAAAGGCTGTAAGTGGAGCTAATGTTTGTAATAATAAATTCTTGCCAAAATGTTTTACAACATCTTTTTGTAATAAAAGTAATGGTTTATTTAACATTGACCAGTTTAAATGTTTTTTTTCACACAAGGCATTGGACAAGTCGGTTATTCCAATGGATAATGTCCTATCAGCTACTTTTACAACCGTTTTCGCACTAGTTGCCTTAAAACGATTTAGTAGTGTTGTCACAAAAGGTTTTCTGCCATTTTTACCACCTTCACTATCATTAGAAACGTTTTCCATTTTTTCTCCACAATTAGTTGGTTGTGTGTAATAAAAAACATATTGACTTAGCATATCATATATAGACCATGGCTGAATAGGTTGTTTGTGTGTATATTCCCCTGTAGGAACTTTTTCAGAAAGTTTCCACTCGCGGTCATAACTATCTTTTTCATAATATGGGTTCCTAATAACTTCATGATTTAGTTTCATGGATAATATCATTAAAACAGCAGGAGGGAGTATAGGTTTAGTGTTACCTGTAGGTTTAACCAAAAAATCATAAATACTTTTGTATAATTTTTCATCAAAAGTATCAGAAAATTTTGATTTATTAACAGCTTCTTTATTTTCACTTTTTGTTTCAGACGTAGGTATAGTTCGTTTTTTAAATAAACCTGTAAATTTTTTTATAATAGATGTATCTGGAGAAGGTTTATTTGTAGTTTGTTGAGGACAATGAGGTGTGTCTTTATCGCTTGCACATATATTTTGATAATATGTAGGAAATGAAATTTTTTGGTCCATTATTTTTGTTAATAAAACAAATTCAATCGGTAATTCATCTAATTTTGGTTTAATATACCCACCTATAACTACTGTAGTACCCATACAAAATAATAGTTCTAATAATTTAGACAGTTCCATCCAATAATCTCCAGGTGTTAATTCTCCTATAATTGGTCCTTCTAATAATTTTGTAACTGCGTTTGTAACGTCTGGATTAATTAAAAGTCCAAGCAAGCTCTGACCTGTAATGGTATCTTGTCCCATAAACGCTTTAAGGAATATTCTTACATTTGGTCTAATTGATATTGATAAGATTAATTTTACAAATTCGGGATAATCGTCAACACTATTTGTAACTTTCATAATTTCATATAATATAGTATCTCTATATTCAGGTAAACAACTTAATTTTTCTAAAAATTCTAATAATTTTTGATATGATTCAAATTGATATGATTTGTCACATACACAATTACACGCTGGACATGTATCACCTTTACATGGTTGTGAATAATACGCATTACATGTTACTTTGTTTGTAATAGCAATACATGTTTGGGTAACTCCGCTACATAAGTTTGCCCAAACACCACCACCATCTTGTTGGATATTTGAATTTTTTAAATTCAAATAATTGATTTTAGCATTTTCAAGTTCTTCACCAACAAAATCACCATTCATATTCTTTAAATTGAAATACTTGATTTTGTATTTAAGATATTTTTCTTGCATCAGATCCATATATATATAATAGATATAAAATATATATTAGATTATTTTATTATTATAAAATATCATTTTATATAAATGTTAAAGACCGAAGTACGTCAAATTTACCGAGATTATACAGACTCTTTAACGTGTAGTCAAGTAAAATATTTATCAAGTAAAATTTCTAATTCTATTATAAATGATTTTATTTTAGATGAAATTAGCACAGTATATATTGATACACAAAATGATAAAGAGTTATTTAATTCATGGAATATAATTGATTATATTATTGAAAATCGACCTGATATTACATTAGTAACACCATACCTTGTCGATAATGAATATAAACTATTTAAAATTACTAGTACAACATGTTATTATAGAGAGAATGGGTGTTTTAATCCAATAGAAGCGGAAGAATATGATGGAGACCATATTGATTTCATTTTTATTAATGTACAATGTTTTGACAAAAAAGGATATTTTATTCATAGTGATAAAATTAATCTTGATAATTATCAAGCATTAAAATTAATCGGAATGTCATTTTTTGAACCTGTTTATAAAATACAAGATATTTTTATAAATGAAAGAAAATTAGATGCTTGTATTATACCTAATGAATATTATGAATTCAATCCAGCTAGTAATTAGTCTGCATTTTACTTTAAAATTAAACAACATATTAATACATAGTATTAATGTTATTAAAATTATATAAAAATATATCTAATACTAAATACGAATGTTATCATATTAACTATATTGAAGATGATAGTTCATATGACCCTCAGAACATATTATATATACAAGAACTTCTTGATATTAATTTTGATAGTTTTGCTATTGGAGATAAAATAGTTATTGAAATTGGACCACGGTCATATAATAAAACAGCTTGGTCGACTAATATAAAGAACATTTGTAATAAAGCTCAATTATTATTTATTGATTATATAGTTAAAACAGATATTTATCTTTTAGAAAAAGAGGATGATAAGCAAGAAATTTTCAAATTATATCATGATAAAATGACTGAAGTTATATATGATAGTAATCAGGATTCAACTAATGAAATAGCTGAGATTGAACAATATGATGAAAGTACAAGTTTAAGTGATTATTTAGAAAGACTAGATAAAGATTATGGTTTATCACTTTCACCAGAAGATATGGATTATATTAAAAAAAATTTTATTAAATGGACTAATCCATTATTTATTATTTTTGATATAGCACAATCTAATAGTGAACATTCTAGACATCACTTTTTTAATGGTCGGTTATTTGTTGATGGAGAAGAACAAGAATATAGTTTATTCGATCTAGTTAAACAACCATTAAAAAATATAATAGATAGTAATAGTTTGGTTGCCTTTTCAGATAATTCCAGTGTAATAAAGGGAAAAAGCTGCTATTTATTTAATAGAAATGATTTTAATCATTATAAAAAAAGATTTGAACCTCTTAATATTGTCCTTACTGCGGAAACACACAATTTCCCAACAGCAATTGACCCATTTTCAGGCGCTGCAACAGGTATTGGTGGCAGAATTCGTGATGTTCAAGCTACTGGACGTGGTGCTATCCCAGTATGTAGTTCTGCAGGTTATTGTATTGGTGAATTATTTAGCAGAGTTGAAACAATACCTAATAATATAGCCAATCCAACTAAAATATTAATAGAAGCAAGTAATGGTGCATCGGATTATGGAAATAAATTTGGTGAGCCAATTATTCTTGGATTTACTAGATCATTTAAATTAGAAAATGCTGAAGAAAGAATAGAATGGATTAAACCAATTATGTTTACAGCTGGTTTAGGCGTAATACATAATGGAAACATAATAAAAAATAAAGCTAGAGAAAATATGTTAATTTGTAAAATAGGGGGTCCAGTTTATAAAATTGGATTTGGTGGTTCAGCTGCATCTAGTAGAATTAATTCAAAGGATACAACAGATTTAGATTTAGATGCTGTACAAAGAGCAGATGCTGAAATGGAACAAAAAATGAATAATGTTATTAAAAGTTGTATTGAATCACGCATAAACCCAATAGAAAGTATTCATGATCAAGGTGCAGGAGGCAATGGTAATGTTCTCAAAGAAATTATTGAAGACAAAGGTGGAATAATTAATATTGGTAAATTAACTATGGGTCAAGATGATATGAGTGATATTGAAATATGGTTATCAGAATATCAGGAATCTAATGCTATTCTGGTACAAGAAAAAAATACCCATCGAATTATAAATATTTGTAAAAGAGAAAATGTAAATATTGATTTTATAGGTCGGGTTACAAATGGGAATTTAAATATAGTTAATAATGATAAAGTAATCGTAACAGATAATGAATATATACAAGATTGTAATACTAATAAAAGAAGAGATTATTACTTGGACTCATGTAAAGTCATAGTAGAGGATTTTTGTTTATTTAATTCAGTTTATACATTTGAACATCTTTTAGATAAAACTTTATCAAATATCGCTGTAGGTTCCAAACGATTTTTAACTAACAAAGTTGATAGAAGCGTAACAGGATTAATTGCGCAACAGCAATGTGTTGGTCCATTACAAACCCCTTTATCAAATTTTGGTTTATTTTCTCAGAGTTATTTTAAAAGCATATCCGGATGTTTTACGGGTTGTGCTACTTCTATTGGTGAACAACCGATAATTGGTTTAATTGACCCAATAGCAATGGTTCAAAAAACAGTTGCTGAAATGCTAACAAATCTAGTATGGGTTTTAATAGATGGTATAGAAAAAATTCGTTGTTCAGCTAACTGGATGTGGCCATTACCAAATAAAGATGGCAAAGAGGGATATAAAATGTATACTGCTGTAAAAGAATTAAACAGATTATTTATAGAACTTGGTATTGCTATTGATGGTGGTAAAGATAGTTTATCAATGGCAGTTAATTATCAAGATAGAACAATTAAAGCCCCAGGTTCATTAGTTTTATCTGCATATACAACTTGTCCTAATATAAGTAAAAAAGTGACTCCTGATTTAAAATCAACAGAAAGTTTTATTTTATTTGTTGATTTATCTGAGGATAATTGTAGAATGGGTGGGTCTATTGTTATGGAAAATGATATATATTATACACCACCACGAATAAATAATATAGGTAAATTAAAAGCTGCTTTCAACGAAATTCAAGATTTAATTATTAGAAATTATATTTTATCGGGTCATGATAAAAGTGATGGCGGTTTGATAACAACTTTAATAGAAATGGCTATTTCTGGAAATAAAGGACTGGATATTGATATTGATTGCCCGTTTATTATGAATCGATATTTATTCAATGAAGAGATTGGGTTTGTACTTGAAGTAAATAAACATAATATCAACTATATAGTGTGTAAATTTAGTAAACTGGGAATAAAATGTTCATGTATCGGCAGAACTACCAAGAATCATATGTTTTCTATTCATTATGAAGATCAAGTTCTATTCGATAAAAGTATTGTAGATTTAAGAATGAAATGGGAGAATACAAGTTATTTATTAGAAAAACTTCAATGTAATATAGAATGTGTGGAACAAGAAATGGAAGCATTAAAAGAAACGCGCAATATGGAATATAATATTCCTTGTAATTTGCCTGATTTTGAACTATCAGAAAAGAAATATCGGGTTGGTATTATCCGCGAAGAAGGAACCAATGGGTATACGGAACTAGCAGCAGCATTTTTTCATGCACATTTTCATGTTGTTGATATTCATATGAATGATATTATAAATGAAATAGTAAACATAAATGAATTTCATGGTATTGCATTTGCCGGTGGATTCAGTTATGCCGATGTATTAGGTTCTGCAAAAGGTTGGTATCATGTAATTAAAAATAATAAAAAAGTATATCAACAGTTTCAAGATTTTTATAATAGAGAAGATAAATTTTCAATTGGTGTATGTAATGGTTGTCAATTAATGGCTCATTTAGGATGGATTGATGGTAAATTATACGAAAACAAATCCCAACGCTTTGAATCTAGATTCTCAACAGTTCGGATAAATAAAAGTGATAATATATTTTTAAAAGGAATGGAAGGTACAGTATTTGGTATATGGGTTGCTCACGGAGAAGGTAGATTTGTATCTAATGATACTAATATACCTATTCAATACGTTGATTTAGACCATAACCCAACAGAAAAATACCCATATAATCCAAACGGTTCAGAAAGAGGGATTGCGGCCTTAAGTAGCAAAAATAACCGTCATCTGGCTATTATGCCACATCCGGAAAGATCATTTTTACAATATCAAATACCTATGGATTGTATAAAAGAAGACTATACCCCTTGGTATAGTTTATTTAAGAATGTACACCTGTGGTGTCGCTACAATATAATTTGAGATGTGCCCGCGGGCGTGAATCCCCTCGTCCTCCTCGGACTGTCCCATCAATTGGGACATGAGGAGAGACACTAGCTACAAACGTTATATACTGGCTTACCAGTATTGACAGCGCCTGCAACCAATAGTTCTTGATATAAAACAACCTATATAAAGTTTTTTTTTCAATTTTTATATATATGAATGACTTTTACTATAAATATTTAAAGTATAAAAATAAATACAGAGATTATAAGTTAGTATTATACGGTGGTAGTATAAGTGATGAATTACAAATAGATCCGTATTACAAGAAGTCTGTAGAATTTATCAATCTAGAAAGAAAAGATATTAATAATATACCAGAAAAAATTTTTGATGAATTTATAAACTTAAAAAAATTATATTTAAATAACAATAAAATAACAAAATTACCAGAAAATATTTTTAATAAATTAACACAATTAAAAGAATTATATTTAAATAACAATGAAATAACAGAATTACCAGAAAATATTTTTGATGATTTTATAAACTTAGAATATTTATTTTTAAATAACAATGGAATCAAAAAATTACCAGAAAATATTTTTAATAAATTAACACAATTAAAAAAATTATATTTAAATAACAATGAAATAACAGAATTACCAGAAAATATTTTTGATAATTTAACACAATTAGAATATTTATTTTTAAATAACAATGGAATCAAAAAATTACCAGAAAATATTTTTAATAAATTAACACAATTAAAAAAATTATATTTAACACAAAATTCATCTTTATCCAATAATGAGTTTGATTATAGTATTTTTGGCGATCAAAAACATTATTTTAAAGAAAGAGAAAGAGAAAGAGAAATAGAAATAGTTATTTTTAAACCTTTTGAAAAAAAAGATTATATGTTTTATGATGTTAATAATTTGGACAATAAGTTGTATTTATTACCTACTTTATATTTATTATTAGATGACCATCTTGGACCTGATACAGGAAATTATACTGAACATACACTTAATTTTTTACTTAAATTTCTTACAGAAAAAAAGTATCCAGAATTAACTACCTTATTAGAAAACACAAAAAACCTATTAGTAGAAGTAGTTCGGGAAGTAAATAAACTAAAAAACCCAGAAACTAAAGAGCGTATTCATCAAGATACAAAAATTAAAAACATAACAAAGTATATTCGAAATAGCGAAGCTTATGCACAAAACATGACTCCTGAAACACAAACTAAGGCGGATACAATTTATAATTTAATGCGTTCACAAAAACCATACACAAAACAAATAAACCCACAGCGATTTACAACCGTGTGGAAACAATATTCAATATTTAAACCGGTAATAGATAAATATAAGAAGTATTTTAAAGAAAATAACATTTTATTACTTCCTTTTACAATAACATCAAAACAGAAAGATAATTATGATGGAAATTATGACGCACATGTAATAAGCTTATTAATAGAAAAAGATAAAGGAAATAATGTTTATACTGTTACTATTTTTAATTCTGGTGCCGGTAATGAGAAACATCAAACACCAGATCTTAACAAATTAGCTCCATTAATTAAAACTTTTCCTACCAAAGACTTTTGGATTTTTTTAGGTGATATTATTTTTATAGATAATTTTTTTGCAGATGAACAAAACAGTTCTCAGTTTAATACTACAATTTATAACACATATTATTTAGATTATCATAATTTTGAACAAAAAACAGACTATACTTATAAACCACAAAAATCAGGTTCATGTTCATTTTATTCCATATATCGTAATATTTTATATTATTTAGAAAAGTTCACCAATTATAAATTAAAAGAATTTATAAACGAAATTGAACAATTTGGTTATAATATATTATATGAAAGATTAGAACATAAAAATTATATTAGTAATCATGATATAAATTTAATTCAGTTATTACAAAAGAGAGATCGATTTAATATGGACAAAGAAAATATTTATGATAAATATTACAATTATATTACATCAAAGAATAATATGTTTAATATTTTAACTAATATTAAATACGATTATAAAGTTGTACGTAATATTTCAGTAATCTATTCAACAAGTTCAAACTATTATAAAACTTTAATAGCCGATATAGTGACACATATAGATAATTTTGACGTTAATGCAATAATACAATTGACTAGCAACTTAGTACAATATTTTCAGAAAATACCATCTACTAATAATAGTACTAACTTACACAGTTCTATAATTTATAAAAAATTAATTCGTGTAATATTAATAGAAATATTAGAAAAAATATATGCTAAAATAGACAAACTAACACAAGAAGCAATGTCTGATGATATTTTAAAACAAATATGTGATTATATTGTTCCTAATTTGTCATATTTGTTATATCGTGTAGAAAAAGATCCTAAATTACATACAGATACTAATTTATTTTTTAATAGTCACAATAGTATAAACTATAAAAATCCTGATTTTTTTGGTGAAATATATATTTTATTTTTATTTAAAATAATTATAAAATTAAAGGAAAAACTAACTTTGATAAAAACAACCAATGAACAGAAACTAGCTAAAAATAAATTATTGCTAAGTTGTATGTTATTTGAAAATGAAACTATATTAAATGAAAATGATTTAAATAATATAATTAATAATGCTGATCAAATATTTTTAAAATGGCCAACAACAAAAACTCCATACAAACTTGCTCATGAACTTACACAAAGATATCCACCTTCCCCCGATTTGTACTTTGACAAACTGAAAATTAGAGATAAATACTTAGATAACATACCAGGTAGCTACGGTGCCAATTCTGAAAAAAATATAATTATTATTAAAACTTTATTTAATATCCTTTATGATAAATTAAAAAGTGTACAAAACTCTCTATGGTTAATAGGAGATAACCAACCAGAATATGACAATCACAATAATAAGGATATGTATAAGGATTTTATTGATTTTGGATATAAATATAAACTAAACCCCACAACAAACATAAGTTTACAAATATTAGAAAAAACATTTGATTATCCAGCTAGCCGTATTGAAAGTATCCGCCAAGATATGCGTTATTCATATAATAAAGATTCAAGGAATTATGATGACGAAGATCCTACAATAACATCATGTAATGATGCATTATTTGAATTTTTACAAGCAGTAATGGAAAATAATATAAATAAAATATATAGTATTATTTCTAAAAATGAAGTTTTTTATATTGTAAATGGATTTAAACTAGAAAAAGAGCTTGATGATAATATTTTTATTGAGTGGACTAACGATATAGTAGCGTCCCTAATTTTTAATAATTTTTCAACAAATTTAGCCAGAATATATCTAAACAAATTAGTAAAGAATGAAGATATAATAAATAATATTACTTACAAACGATATACTTTTGAACATTTGTTTTATATTTTAGCTTTTATAACTTATTATTCTACAAAAGAAGAATTAATAAATTTTTTAGAAAAAATAAAGATAGATAATTTAGAATTTAATCAAAAATTTAATTTTATAAAAAAATATTTATTAATGGTAAAAAATTCTACTATATTACCATATGAAAATATATTAAATATTGATACTGGCAACCTTAAAAAGGACTTTATAAAATTATTTTTTGATGGTATTTTTAGAAAAATAGACCTTGATACTAAAATAAAACTTTTAGACAGCGTTAATGATAATACTTCTTTTAGTAAATTTATTGAACTATATTTTGATAACATAGAAAGATATGAAGTTGATTATGGACCCATAATGTACAAAGGAACAAAGGATAAGAAGGATATGATTATATGGAATTTAGACTCTAAATTTAATACATATGGATACTATCAAACCGATAATAACATAAATATAGCTATATGTGATTTAAATGATATAAAAAACCAATGGTTTACTATACAAATTTTAAATGATAACTTTATTAAAAATAAAAACTTACAAAACATAACTCTTTATGTGAATGTAACTTATAGTACTAATATCCAGGAACAGAATGCAGAATATGTATATGGACTACCTTATCTTAAATTTGAAGAAAAAATATATAATTATACTAACAATTTATGTAATGAAAATCTTACCGGTAACTATTATGAACATAAAGAAAGTGAAAGTATTAGTAATATACTATTATTATTGAAACATAATTGTGATTATTTAAATTTTAATTATAATTATAATACAAATAAAATATATAACACTAAATATGTTAGTGAAGGTATTTCTTATAATTTGTTAGATAAAACTGATAATCCACTTTTAGCTAAATATGTTAGTCCATTTTCATTTCTGTTAGAATTAAATAATACTTATTATATTTTAACATTTGGAAAACATGTGTCTCAAATGAAGTTAGATGAAAAAATATTAGTTAAATTTGAAAATATACAAGCTAAAACTATAATAGAAAAAACTAAAATTTCATATAATGGATTAAACATAGAAACACCAAATAATATAACATTTTTAAATTCACTTAATTATACTGGTAATACTAAATTATACTATTATTTATTAAACCAACAAATATCAGTAAATAAGAATGATATAGATATCTTTAAAGGACTATTCCGAAACTTTGACTCATACTTCTCTGACTTCTCTGACTTCTCTAAAGACGTCTTACATAATACAATCTTTAATAAACAATTGTTTAGTAGTAATAGTGATGCATACAATTTTCCTGGAAAAAAATCGTTAACTATTACGAATACCCAACCTTATAAAGATATTGAAATTTTAAAATCTCACCCATTATTTAAAAAAGCTACCGTAGAATTTAATATACGAGAAGAATTTACAGAAAGTGTTAAAAAATATTTAAATGTTCGAAAAGAAAAAGACAAAATATTAAATGAAGATAATATTAAAATATATATTGACCAAAAAGATAATTTTAAGAATAAATTAAGTGATATTTCTAAAAGTATATCTAAAATATTTTTTAATAATATGAATATGGATTACGTGGATATTATTTTAGAAAATACTAAGTTGTTTTATGAATACTTGGATTATTATAATTTGATTTTATTAACTGAAAAGCTTGAGAGATATAATGACAATAAAAATACTTTAGAACTATATAAATTCTATAAAACACTATTTGATACTGATTATATATATGACGAAAAAAGAACAAAAGATGATATTGGTATGATATTAGTTGAAATTATTTTTGGTGGGTATATGTGGGAATCACAGGTTATGTTATATAAAAAAATATTAGAAGAATATAAAGATGGAAAAACTGGAGGTAATTATAATATATATCAATTATTGATGGGTAGTGGTAAATCAGAAATTATTACACCAGCAGTTATCTTTCAATTGTTTTTTAAAGAAAATCTTACAAATATATGTTTAATTTTACCAGAACACTTAGTTCAACAAGCTTATGATTTATTTAGAACTAAATATGGATTTATGTTAGTATATATTAATTTGGCTATGGATAAATTTATAGATACATCACTGGATTTAGAAGATTATAATATAAGTAATATATATCCTGATATAAAGAAAAAATATAATTTAATAATTTTTTCTAGTACTAGTTTTAAGAAATTACATTTAAAGCAAACAATATATTTTAACAAAACTATTGATAAAGAGAATACGTTTTTAATATTTGATGAATTTGATAGTATATATAATCCTTTAAAATCAGATTTTAATATACCAGTAGGTAAAAAAGCTATAAAAGAACTAGAACTATTTAATGAAGAATTTTTAAAAATAATAGTAGAGTATATACAAAAAGTTAATATTGATAAAATACCAGATAAAATACCAGATAAACTAGCTGTATTAACTAAGATAAATGAAAAATATAATAACGAGCTAATTACATTATATATAAATTATAAAAATAAATCACAAATTGATTTGGGGGATAAAACAGCTAAAATATTACCATTACTTACTTTCTTTGATACAATAGAAAGTTTTAAGGACCAAGTATATAATAAAACATATGGATTACCATTTAAAGAATCCCATAAAGAACAATTTATAGCAGTTCCATATTCAGCTACATTATCACCAATATATGAGTCAACATATTCAGAAATTGATATTAATATTATTGCTACAATATTATCATTTTTATATAGTGATTTAAGAATGATTGACTTGGATAACATACTAGATAGAATTAAATTACTATTAAAAAAATTTAGCGATATAAATGAAGAAAACTATGATGATGTAATACCATTTATTAAGTTACTTGGTTTGCACTTAAAAGATATAAATAATTTAAACACAAGCCCAGAAGAAAAAATCGAATTGTTAAATTATATAAACAAAACTGTTGATAAGGAACAGCTATACAAAATTAAATTCGAATATTTAATTAGCATAATTTTACCTAATATAAATTTAACTACTCGTATTTCTAATGTTTCTACTATTGATATAATATCAAATAATGTAGCAAAATATAAAACAGGATTTTCTGGAACGCTTAATTTATTACTACCTTATTATAAAAAAGAAGAAGCTATAGAACAATTTGAAAAACAGGAAAGTGATATTAAAATAATTAAGGAACAAATTGGTGGGTATAGGGAAACAATTCAAAATGAATTTACAAATCTTGTTCCTAGTATTATTGATAATGGTAGTATAGAGTTGGCTTATTTAGGATTAAACAAACAAACAGAAGTGAAATATATCGATACAAGGAATGAAAATACAATGTTAACTAATATTATAGATATTGTAAGAGATAATCCAAATATTAAAGCACTTATTGATACAGCTGGATTCTTTGTAAATAAATCTAGTGAAGATATTGCTTCTGAAATAATTAAATTACCTACAGTTAACTATGTAATTTATATTGATACTAAAAGTAAAAAACGTATATTAGATAAAATTGGGGAGGTTAATACTTATGATAATAAAGTATATGAGGATGCTTTTATTTATTATAGTAATAAATATATAGTTGGTATTGATATAAAACAACCAGCAGTTATGACTGGTTTAGTAACAATAGATAAATCCAGTAAATATTCACAGACAGCGCAAGGTATTTTTAGATTAAGAAATATGAATTTTGGACATGATATCCAGTTTTTATTAAAATCTAATTTAAAAGATAAAATAAAAAATAATAAAGATA
>Ga0233439_10001893_pt1 | contig 24915 bp, 23 predicted proteins | sample SI_123_September_6_FD_182713 | JGI IMG/M metagenome (GOLD analysis project Ga0233439, IMG submission 182713) | Seawater microbial communities from Saanich Inlet, British Columbia, Canada - SI_123_September2016_100_MG | ecosystem: Environmental > Aquatic > Marine > Inlet | place: Canada: British... | reverse complement strand
GCCGGCCAGTTGTTGCTCGGCCGTGCGCAAGGATTGCGTCTTGACGTTGAATTCTTCTTCCGTCGCGCGCAGCTGATCCTTCAGCCCTTTCTCGCGCGCTTCCAGCGCGAAAATCGCGGCATTTTTCTCGCCGAGTTCGATTTTCAGCCGGTTGATCGCGTCCGATTTCTTGCCGAGTTCGGCGAGCTGGCTTGAGGTCTTGTTCTTGAGCTGCTCGACGCTCATTTCGAGCCGGCGCGCGGACATCGCGAATTCGGCGCGCAGCTGGTCCTTGTCGGCCTGAATCTCGGCCATCGACAGCGGCGTTGCCGCCTCAAGACGTTTTGTCGTCAGCCGCACCGCACGGTTATGCACCAGCGGCACGATCATCAGACCGAACAACATCGAGACCAGAAAACCGATCGCCAAATACATGATCGGTTCGACCATATGCGTGACCCCTGCGTCAAAATTGCCCAATTCACCATGCCACGGCGAGCGGGGAAAAAGCTAGCGGGACAGCGCGTTAACGTGAATCCGATGGCCGTCAGTGACGGTCCGGCCCGGGGATCAGAAGGGATTCCAGGTCGCGCGGGGGGTGAACTTCAGATAGCCGATATTGGCGCCGAGGCGCAGACCCACTCCCGACCGGATCGGGACCAGCACGATGCCGTTCGCCGTCAGCGCCGTCATGCCGAAGCCGCCGATGATGTAGGCCGAACCGTCGATGCCGGCGAAGCGCTGGTAGATCGCGTCGGTCGCGGGCAGTTTGTAGACCAGCACCATGGTGCGTGCGCCGTCGCCGCCCCAGTCGAAGCCGACCGACGGGCCCTGCCAGTAGACCCGCAGGTCGCCGGCATTCTTGGTATAGAGTGTACCTTCGCCGTAGCGCAGGCCGGCCACGAAAGCGCCGCTGCCTTCCTCGCCGAGCACGTAGCCGTTGGGCAGGCCCCACTGGCTGACCGCACGCTCGATGACCGATGCCAGCCCGCGGGACACGCTCCCGAAGAACCGGTGACCCGCGCCGACCAGTTCGTCGGGGCCATAGCTATTGGGCGCAGCTCGCTGCTGGGCAGAGGCCGGCATTGCCAGGGAAATCGTCGCTGCAAACACCAGCGCCGCAATGCGCGAAGCGAAAGTCATGAAAGAACCCCTTGGACCACCAGATGGCCGAGTTTCATAGCCATCGCTTAACGCCTTGCTGAGAAGCAACGGCTTAAGCTCCGGTCCCACGTCCCCGACTCGATTGTTTATCAGCATCAACTATGACGGCACGGCGGCAGGAAAATAAAGGGCGGCACCTTAGAATTGCCTGTGTTGCGGTATTGGCGGGGGCTGTGAGCGCCGCCGGACCGTTCGCCGGGGCGTGGGCAGGGCTCACCGAACGGGTGGTTATGAACCGCCATAGCGGTCTTGCCATCGATGGTTTCGATCCCGTGGCCTATTTCACCGACGCCGAGGCGACGAAGGGTGAGCCGGAGATCGAAGCGTCCAAGGCCGGTGCGGTCTGGCGCTTTCGAAACGATGCCAATCGTGCGGTTTTCCTCGCCCATCCGGAGATCTACGGACCCCGGTTCGGCGGCTATGATCCCGTCGATGTGGCGCAGGGCAAGGCCGTCGCGGGACGGGCGCAGCTCTGGCTGATTTCGGGCGAACGGCTGTATCTCTTCAGCCGTGAAGACAACCGGACGGCCTTTGCGGCCGATCCGGACGGCGTCCTCAAACACGCCAGCGGCAGATGGCCGGCGCTGCTCGAGACCCTCTCGGACTACTAGCCCGCCACGTTCGGGTCGCCCCAGGCGATGAATTCGGGGACCAGAAAGTCCTCACGGGCTTCCCCGAAGCAAAGGGCGGCGCCCCGGCTGTCGGTAATTTTGCCCCCGGCCGCCGTCACAATCGCATGGCCTGCGGCGACGTCCCATTCGGACGTCGGAGACAGTCGCGGGTAGATATCAGCGCCCCCCTCGGCAATGCGACCAAACTTGACCGCCGAACCCAAAGCCTGCCGGATCGCTCCGGGCCGATCCGCGATAAAGGCTTCGGTCCGCTTGTCACCGTGAGACCGGCTCACGGCCACGATCCAAGCCCCGCCGGGGCCGGGATGACGACGGGTGTGGATCGGCTGGCCAGCACGGGCTTTGCCATCCTTGGTTACGAGCAGCCGTTCTGCTCCCCGGCCCACAAGCCCTCGCCAGATCAGCCCCAGGGCAGGCGCTGCGATAATTCCAAGCAGTGGCTGGCCGTGGGTGATGAGCGCGACATTGACGGTGTACTCGTCGCGGCCGGCGACAAACTCCTTGGTGCCGTCCAGCGGGTCAACCAGGAAAAAGCTGTTCCTGTAAGGATGTGCGGCCAAGTCCGTGCGTTCCTCTGACAACGTCGGAACATTCGGCACGAGTTTGCTCAGGCCTTCCGAGATGATGCTGTGGGCGGCCATATCCGCTTCGGTAACGGGAGAGCCGTCGGATTTGTCCGTGACCTGCATGGTGGAGCGGCTGACCGCGAGAATCGCAGCCCCGGCCTGCACGACGATATCCGTCAACGGCTCCATCAAGAGGGCCGCGGCGTCACGATCGATTGCGGGACTGGAGATTTCGGTCATAGATCGGCCTTCAATCCGCTGTGGTTCGTGTCGCGCCTTGGTGGCCGCAGGGCCAACCGCAGTGTATCAAACCATAAAGCATGTATGATTCGCCGCGTCAGCACGGTGCGGCTCATCGTTTGTGCGTGGTCGCAGGAACTGCCGAAAAATCCCTGAAAAATCCGAGGAAGTCTATGTCTGGCACGTCAACTCCCGGTCCTACACCCGATGCTCTCGAACTCGCGGCATTGATGTGTTCGCGTGTCTGCCACGATCTCATCAACCCGGTGGGCGCGATCGTCAATGGTCTCGAAGTGTTCGACAGCAGCAACAAGGAAGATGACAAGGAGTTCGCGCTCGATCTGATCCGCAAGAGCGCGAAATCGACCTCGGCGCGTCTGCAGTTCTGCCGCATCGCTTACGGAGCCGCAGGATCGGCCGGATCGCAGATTGATCTCGGCGAGGCCCAGAAGATGACGCGCAATCACCTTGAGGATGGAAAGACCAAGATCACTTGGAATTTGCCGCATGTCCTGATGGCGAAGAACCGCGTCAAGTTGCTGCTGAACATGTTCGTCATCGCGCAGCAGGCCATTCCCCGCGGCGGTGAACTCACCGTCGATCCGATCGGCGAGGGGGATACGATGGGATTTCTCCTTCGTGCCGCCGGCGCCAACGCACGTGAGCCGCAGAATGTCGCAGCGCAATTGAATCTCGACAATGCGGGCTCGGTCTCGGCGCATGCCGTCCAGCCCTATTACACGGCGCTGCTGGCGCAGGCATGCGGGCTAAAGGTATCGCTCGCGGCTGAAACGGACGCTGTCGTCCTCACCGCGTCCTCCTAACTGCATCTTCATAAACTCTTAATGAACCGATCCCCGGGGGCGCCATCCTCCGGGGGAACGCCTTAGCGTCTTATTCAGCGCGTTCTTTTCCAAATGCTCAACCAATATTAAACGCTTTGCGTCGAGACTGTGTGCATTCCGGGAGGCGTGTGTTGCGTGCCCGTTTGCGCGAGGCTTGATTTTATGGACGATCTGCTGCGTGAGTTTCTGACTGAAACTAATGAGAGTCCCGATACCGTCGACAATCAGTTGGTTCGCTTCGAACAGGATCCGAACAACGCGAAGATTCTCGATAATATTTTCCGGCTTGTTCATACCATCAAGGGGACCTGCGGCTTTCTCGGATTGCCGCGCCTGGAAGCGCTGGCTCATGCAGCCGAGACGCTGATGGGGAAATTCCGTGACGGAATGCCGGTGACCGGCGAGGCCGTCACGCTGATCCTGAGCACGATCGACCGCATCAAGGAAATTCTCGGCCAGCTTGAAGCAACCGAAGCCGAGCCCGAAGGCGCCGACGTCGATCTGATCGACGCGCTTCACCACATGGTCGAGCAGGGCATGGCCGCTATGACTGCACCTGCACCTGAAGCCGCCGCTGCGAAGCCAGTGACGGCGGGTGCTGCTGTCGCGCAGACGCTTGAGCGTGAATTGCGGCCCGGCGAGGTCTCGCTGGATGAGCTCGAGCGTGCGTTCCGCGAAACGGAGATGGAAATTCCGGCGCCGCCGCTCGCTCCCATTGAGCAGGCTGCTCCGAAAGCCGAGGCTCCCAAGCCTGCCGCTGCCAAGCCTGCTGCGGCGAAGCCGAGGAAGCCCGTCATCGAGAACGAGACGTCGGAGGGCGACAAGATCGCCAACCAGTCCATTCGCGTCAACGTCGATACGCTTGAACACCTGATGACTATGGTATCCGAGCTGGTGCTGACCCGCAATCAGTTGCTCGAGATCAGCCGTCGCAACGAGGACTCTGAATTCAAGGTGCCGCTGCAGCGGCTCTCCAACGTCACCGCCGAGTTGCAGGAAGGCGTCATGAAGACGCGGATGCAGCCGATCGGCAACGCCTGGCAAAAGCTTCCGCGCATCGTACGCGACCTGTCGAGCGAACTCGGCAAGCAGATCGAACTCGAAATGCATGGTGCGGATACCGAGCTTGATCGCCAGGTGCTCGACCTGATCAAGGACCCGCTGACGCATATGGTCCGCAACTCGGCTGATCACGGCCTTGAGTCGACCGCCGATCGCGTCGCCGCCGGCAAGCCGGAGCAAGGCACCATCCGCGTTTCCGCCTATCATGAGGGCGGTCACATCATCATCTGCATCGCCGACAACGGACGCGGCCTGAACACGGATCGCATCAAGCAAAAGGCCGTGCAGAACGGTCTGGTGACCGAAGCCGACGTCGAAAAGATGACCGAGGCGCAGGTTCACAAGTTCATCTTCGCGCCGGGCTTCTCCACGGCTGCGGCGGTGACGAGCGTGTCGGGCCGCGGCGTCGGCATGGACGTCGTGCGCACCAACATCGACCAGATCGGCGGCACCATCGACGTGAAGTCGGTGCCGGGCGAGGGCTCGAGCTTCACCATCAAGATTCCGCTGACGCTGGCGATCGTCTCCGCGCTGATCGTGGAAGCCGCCGGCGACCGCTTCGCGATTCCGCAATTGTCGGTGGTCGAGCTGGTTCGCGCGCGCTCCAATTCCGATCATCGCATCGAGCGGATCAAGGACACGCCGGTGCTGCGGCTGCGTAACAAGCTGCTGCCGCTGATGCATCTGAAGAAGCTGCTCAAGATCGACGACGGTGCGTCGATCGATCCGGAGAACGGCTTCATCGTGGTGACGCAGGTCGGCAGCCAGACGTTCGGCATCGTGGTCGATGGCGTTTTCCATACCGAGGAAATCGTCGTCAAGCCGATGTCCACCAAGCTCCGCCATATCGGCATGTTCTCGGGCAACACGATTCTCGGTGACGGCGCCGTCATCATGATCATCGATCCGAACGGCATTGCCCAGTCGCTTGGCACAGCGGCGGCTTCGCACAGCGAAATCGCGGACGAGAATGCCGCCGCGCGCGCGAATTCGGATGTCCAGCTCACGTCGCTTCTGGTGTTCCGGTCCGGCTCGTCACAGCCCAAGGCTGTGCCGCTGGCGCTGGTCACACGACTTGAAGAGATCGCCGTCGACAAGATCGAGCTCTCGAACGGCCGCCACATGGTTCAGTACCGCGAGCAGTTGATGCCGCTGGTCGAAATGGAAGGCGTCACGATTCGCGAGAGCGGCGTTCAGCCGATCCTGGTGTTCGCCGACGACGGCCGCTCGATGGGTCTCGTGGTCGACGAGATCATCGACATCGTCGAGGAGCAGTTGAGCATCGAAGTGGCCAGCACGCGGGAAGGTGTGCTCGGTTCTGCCGTGGTGAAGGGGCAGGCGACCGAGGTGATCGACGTCGGACACTTCCTGCCGATGGCGTTCGCCGACTGGTTCAGCCGCAAGGAAATGCGTCTGTCCGCGACCGCTCAGACCGTTCTGCTGGTCGACGACTCCGCTTTCTTCCGCAACATGCTTGCGCCTGTACTGAAGGCCGCCGGTTATCGCGTGACCGTGGCGCAGAACGGACAGGAAGGGCTCGCGGCCCTGCGTTCGGGCAATTCGTTCGACGTCGTGCTGACCGACATCGAGATGCCGGAGATGAACGGTTTCGAGTTCGCCGAAGCGATCCGTGCGGATCGGCGAATGGAATCGATGCCGATCATCGCGCTGTCGTCGGTCGTCTCTCCGGCGGCGATCGAGCGTGGCCGTCAGGCGGGATTCCATGACTACGTCGCCAAATTCGACCGGCCGGGATTGATCGCCGCCCTGAAAGAACAGACCGCTGACGTCAAGCAGGCGGCGTAAGGAACATGACAATGGATGCAAATGTTGAAGGCGCTGATCGCGGGATCACCGAATACGTCACGGCGATGATCGGCGGACAATTGTTCGGGCTGCCGATTTCGCGCGTTCAGGACGTCTTCATGCCCGAGCGGCTGACCCGGGTGCCGCTGGCGTCCGCAGATGTCGCTGGTGTTCTCAATCTTCGCGGCAGGATCGTCACGGCGATCGACATGCGCGCGCGCCTTGGTCTGGCGAAGATCGAGGACGGCCGGCCGCCAATGGCGGTGGGCGTGGATCTGCGCGGCGAATCCTATGGCCTGCTGATCGACAGCATCGGCGAGGTTCTCAAGCTCGCCGATGACAGCCGCGAGGTGAATCCGGTCAATCTCGATCCGCGCATGGCGAAGATGGCAGGCGGTGTCCATCGGCTCGACGGACAATTGATGGTGGTTCTCGATGTCGACCGCGTTCTGGAAATCAATCCGGACATGATGGCGGCCTAACAGATTATTCGGGAAGTAACGCGTAAGGTTCCGTGATCGTCGGCCCGCACGGACACCGAGGGAAAAGAGGCTAAGATGAAAACATGTCTGATCGTTGACGATTCGAGCGTCATCCGGAAGGTCGCGCGGCGTATCCTGGAGGGACTGGATTTCCAGATCGTCGAAGCCGAGGACGGCGAGAAAGCCATGGAAGTCTGCAAGCGCGGAATGCCGGATGCTGTCCTGCTCGACTGGAATATGCCGGTCATGGATGGCTATGAGTTCCTGCGCAACCTGCGCATGATGCCGGGTGGCGACAAGCCGAAGGTAGTGTTCTGCACCACCGAGAACGACGTCGCTCACATTGCCCGTGCGCTCCATGCAGGTGCCAATGAGTACATCATGAAGCCGTTCGACAAGGAAATCGTGACAGCGAAGTTTCATGAGGTCGGTCTGATCTGAAGCTCTGCGCTGGAACGGCCGCCTGCGGGCGCTGCATCCGGATTGAGTTGCGTAAGTTGTTGCCGTTCGGTTGCGTAGAGTTGGTTTTCTCATGAGCGTTGCAGTCTTGACTCCTCCCGGCTCGTCCGCACAGCGGCACGAGCCACTGCGCGTCATGGTGGTGGATGATTCCGCCGTCATCCGCGGGCTGATCTCCCGATGGATCGAGGCTGAGCCCGATCTGACGGTCGCAGCCTCGATCCGGACAGGGCTGGATGCGGTCAACCAGCTTGTGCGTGTCGATCCCGATGTCGTCGTGCTGGATATTGAAATGCCGGACATGGATGGCATTTCCGCGCTGCCGCTGCTGCTCGAGAAAAAGCGGAATCTCATCATCATCATGGCGTCGACGCTGACCCGCAGAAACGCGGAGATCAGTTTCAGGGCGCTGTCGCTGGGTGCGTCCGATTACATTCCCAAGCCTGAGAGTACGCGCGAGATGTCCGCCGCGGACATCTTCAAGCGGGACCTGATCGAGAAGATCCGCCATCTCGGCGCGCGGCTGCGCCGTCCGGTCGTGGTTGCTAGTCCGTCATTGTCTCCGGCCGCACAGCCGGTGCGCGCGCCATTGCCGCGGACGTCGGCCGGCACGATGCCGCCGGTTGTCCAGCCCAAGCTGATGATGCGGCCGTTCAGCGCGGTCGCTCCGCGCGTGCTTCTGATCGGCTCGTCCACCGGTGGTCCGCAGGCGCTGATGAATCTGGTAGCGGGTATCGGACCCGTGATCGACCAGTATCCCGTCCTCATCACCCAACACATGCCGCCGACCTTTACGACTATTCTCGCGGAGCATCTGACGCGTGCGAGCGGACGTCCGGCGCATGAGGCGATTGACGGCGAGCCGGTCAAGGCCGGGACAATCTATCTCGCTCCGGGTGGCCGCCACATGCGTGTGGCGCGTTCCGGCGCCGGTCCGGTGATCGCGCTCGATGACGGGCCGCAGATCAATTTCTGCAAGCCGGCCGTCGATCCGTTGTTCGCGTCGGCCGCCGAGGTCTGGCAGGCCGGGATCCTCGCTGTGGTGCTGACCGGCATGGGCTCGGATGGCGCGCAGGGCGGCAAGGCCATCGTGGCCGCCGGCGGCAATGTGATTGCGCAGGACGAGGCGACCAGTGTCGTGTGGGGCATGCCGGGTGCTGTTGCCAATGCCGGGGTCTGCGCAGCGGTTCTGCCGCTCGACCAGATCGCTCCCAAGGTTGTTCGAGTGTTTTCAGGAGTTCGCGGGTGACGCCACTGGATTACGAGTTTCTGCGCAAACTTCTGAAGGATCGATCCGGATTGCTGCTGTCGTCCGACAAGCAGTATCTGATCGAAAGCCGGTTGCTTCCACTTGCCCGCAAGGCTGGCCTGTCGGGCATCGGTGAACTGGTTCAGAAGATCAAGACCGGCGTGGAGCCATTGATCGTTGATGTGGTCGAGGCGATGACCACCAACGAGACGTTTTTCTTTCGCGACAAGGTGCCGTTCGATCATGTGCGGGATACGGTTCTTCCCCAATTGCTGAAGGTGCGCGCCAACCGGCGCAGCCTCCGCATCTGGTGCGCGGCGGCGTCCACGGGCCAGGAGCCTTATTCGCTCGCGATGCTTTTGAAAGATGCACTGCCGGCCGGCTGGCGCGCGGAAATCGTGGCGACCGATTTGTCGCTGGAAGTTCTCGAAAAGGCGAAAGCCGGAATTTACAGCCAGTTCGAGGTTCAGCGCGGACTTCCGATTCAACTGCTGGTGAAACATTTCAAGCAGGTCGGCGACGTCTGGCAACTCAACCCCGACATTCGCGCCATGGTCCGTTATCAGCAAGCCAACCTGCTGCAGGACTTTTCTCATTTCGGCGTGTTCGACATCATTTTCTGCCGCAACGTGCTGATCTATTTCGATCAGCCGACCAAGATCGACGTGTTCGGCCGCATGCAAAGGGTGAATGAGCCGGACGGCTTCCTTTTCCTGGGCGCGGCAGAGACTGTCATCGGGCTGACCGATGCGTATCGGGCATGTCCCGACCTTCGCGGCGTGTATGCCCCGAATCCTGCGCGGACATCGTCGCCGTCGCTGGCCCCTGCGATGGGGGCGGGCGGAATGAAAGCTTTTGCTCCGCAGGTTCGTTAAGCCGGAACAGAGCTGTTCCCGGCTGCGACCGCGCCGCCCAACCGGGCGGTGTTGCCGTTGACAAGCAATCGGCCCTGAGGTCTAAATTGGCCATGAAGAAGCGATCTCCCCACGAGGCGACATGCCCAAGAATCGCGTCCATTTTTAAGAGGGACGCGCCATGTCTTCCATCAACTCGATCTCACCCGACAAACTCGCCCGGCTGATCGGCACGCCCAAGTGCCCGATTCTCATCGACGTTCGTCTCGCTGAGGACTTTGCCGCCGAGTCGCAATTCGTTCCGGGCGCACGTCGCCGGGATCATGCATCAGTCGCCGATTGGGCGGCTGAGTTTTCCGGCAGCGCAACCGTTGTCATCTGCAAGAGAGGCGGGAAGCTCAGCGAGGGCGTGGCCGCATGGCTTCGCCACGCCGGAGCTTCAGCCGACGTGCTCGAGGGCGGTCATGAAGCTTGGGCGGAGGCGAAGCTTCCCTTGATCCCGGTTTCGAAAATCCCTTCGCGTGATCCGCAGGGGCGCACTGTTTGGGTGACCCGCGCGCGGCCGAAAATTGACCGCATCGCGTGTCCATGGCTGATCCGGCGCTTTGTTGATCCTTCCGCGATCTTCCTGTTTGTTGCTGCCCCGGAAGTCGAAGCGGTTGCGGAAAATTTCGCCGCAGTGCCGTTCGATATCGAGAATGTTTTCTGGAGTCATCGCGGAGAGCTCTGCACCTTCGATGTCATGATCGAGGAATTCAATCTCGATACTGATCCTCTCAAACGTCTGGCTACGATCGTGCGAGCGGCGGATACGGCGCGTCTGGACATCTCGCCGGAATCCGCAGGTCTGCTCGCGGCGTCGCTCGGCCTGTCGCGGATGTACTCGGATGATCTCGAACAGCTCGAGGCAGGTTTGGCGCTCTACGACGCTTTTTATCGTTGGTGCCGGGACGCAACCGATGAGACCCACAATTGGCCGTCTCACAAGGCAAAGGTGAAGATCAAGGCATGACCGAGGTGATGGCAACGTCCACGCTTTCTGCCGGGCGGGATACTCCGAGCTTTCCGACGATGACGGAAGCGTTCTGGGTCTGGCTCCGGATAGCCATGCTCAGCTTCGGCGGTCCCGCCGGACAGATCGCCGTGATGCACCGCATTCTGGTCGAGGAGAAGCATTGGGTTTCCGAGAACCGATTCCTACACGCGCTCAACTATTGCATGCTGTTGCCCGGTCCCGAGGCGCAACAGTTGGCCACCTACATCGGCTGGCTGATGCATCGCACACGCGGCGGCATTATCGCTGGCGGGTTATTCATCCTTCCCGGCGTCATCGCCATCATGGCGCTGAGCTATATCTACGCCGCCTTCGGCAATGTCGGATTTGTCGCCGCGTTGTTCTTCGGCCTCAAGGCAGCGGTGCTTGCGATTGTGATCCAGGCCGTTTTCCGGGTTGGCAAACGGGCACTGAAGAACAGGGTCATGCAGGCGCTTGCGGCCGCGGCGTTCATCGCAATTTTCTTCTTCAATGTGCCGTTCCCCGTCATCATCCTCGCCGCCGGGCTGATCGGTTTCTTCAGTGGTCGCGCCGGCCTTGCTGCATTTGCTGCAGGAGGTGGACACGACGGCAAGAAATCCACGGCTCTGATCGACGCATTGCTTGGCGATGAAATGCCCGATCATGCGCGTCCCACCGTGGCCCGCTCGTTGCGGGTTGCGACGGTCTGGGTGCTCCTGTGGCTGATCCCCGTGGTCTTGCTCTTTCTGCTGCTTGGAGGGGACAACGTATTTACGCAGATCGCGGTGTTCTTCAGCAAGATGGCCATGGTCACCTTCGGGGGCGCTTACGCGGTGCTGGCTTACGTCGCTCAACAGGCCGTCGAAAATTATCACTGGCTGCGGCCCCACGAGATGCTCGATGGACTCGGAATGGCGGAAACCACGCCTGGTCCGTTGATCATGGTGCTTCAATTCGTGGGCTTCATGGCGGCCTTTCGCGATCCCGGAACGCTGTCGCCCATGGTCGCAGGAACGCTCGGCGGGCTGCTGGCGACGTGGGTGACGTTCACACCGTGCTTCCTGTGGATTTTTCTCGGAGCGCCCTTCATCGAGGTCATGCGCGGGAACAAGGCTCTCGCCGGCGCGCTGTCTGCGATCACCGCAGCAGTGGTCGGCGTGATCCTCAACCTTGCGATCTGGTTTGCAGTCCACACCGTCTTTCGCGAAACATTTCCGGTGCATGGTTTCGGGCTGTCGTTCGATGCTCCGCTACTCAGGAGCGTCGATCCGTGGGCCCTCGTTCTTTCGATCGCGGCGGCAACTGCGATCTTTCGCTTCAACGCGGGGATGTTGCAGACACTGGCCGCCTGCGCGTCGGCGGGAGTGCTGCTTTACGTGGCTGGAATGATCTGATGGACGTCGGATCGGGCACAATCGCCGTGATGAAAGGGTAACGCTACGCATTCGTATCGAGAAGTTCGGGGCTGGGACATGAAACCGGACGGAGAAAACCAATGCGGACCCTCGGATTAGTGCTGTTGGGTGCAACGCTCGTTACTGCTGCGCACGGCCAGGAACTAGATTGGAAGCAAGTCGATGACGTGTTGGGACGTACGGCAACCGTTATCCAAGATGTCCATCGCTACGGATTTCCCAGAACGGACCTCAATGTGACGCTCGACGGCGTCACCATCAAGCCGGCTTTCGCGCTCGGCGGCTGGGTCGCGTTCAAGCCCATGGGAAATCAGGCCATGGTGATGGGCGATCTCGTTTTGACCGAGAACGAAGTGAACCCGGTGATGGCCAGGGTGCTCGCCGACGGAATGGAAGTGACTGCAGTTCACAATCATCTTTTGCGCGCGTCACCCGCCACCTTCTACATGCACATCGGCGGGCATGGCGATCCCGTCAAGATGGCGCTGACAATTCGCGATGCGCTGGTGCTCAGCAAGACTCCCGGCGTGGTCATTCCTGCGACGACGGGTGCGCCTGCAGCGCTCGATCTCGATACCGCAAAGCTTGACGAGGCCATCGGGGTCAAAGGCCGTGCCACGGGCGGCGTCTATCAATTCGGCGTGCCGCGCGCCGACGTCATCAGCGACAGTGGCATGGCTGTGCCAGCCGCTCTGGGTTCGGCACATGCCATCAATTTCCAGCCAACTGGAAACGGCAAGGCCGCCATTACGGGCGACTTCATTGCACTGGCCAAGGAGGTCAATCCTTTGATCGGCATGTTGCGGTCGAACGGCATCGAGGTTACCGCGATCCACAATCATATGCTGATGGACGAGCCCCGCACGTTCTTCATCCACTTCTGGGCAAACGACGATGCGCTGCAACTGGCAAGCGGCCTGAGAGCGGCACTCGAAAAGACCAACGTGCCACCGAAGGCCAGATGAGGCGCGCAGCGCGATGTGCGTGGCTGCGGGGTTGGTCCTGAAGTTCGCGGTTTGAGGCTGCCTTATCCGCCCTGGCTTCGCCTTATCGGCCGGAGTTCGCCGCAGGTTTGCCTTATCGTGCAAATGGCCGAAAGCCGGCTGCAACTTGTCGGGACTGCGCCTTTTCCCAAACAAAAACCCCGCCATTTGCGGCGGGGGTTCAGTCTGGGAGGTGGAGCCGTACAGGCTCCGGTACAACCCGTGTCAGGCAGGAATGCGAACTTCGTCCTCGTGCGGTTCGCGCAGCACGTAGCCGCGGCCCCAGACGGTTTCGATGAAGTTGCGGCCTTCCGATGCATTCGCAAGCTTCTTGCGCAGCTTGCAGATGAACACGTCGATGATCTTCAGTTCGGGCTCGTCCATGCCGCCGTAGAGATGATTGAGGAACATCTCCTTGGTGAGGGTGGTGCCCTTGCGGAGCGAGAGCAGCTCCAGCATCTGATATTCCTTGCCCGTCAGGTGGACACGCTGGCCACCGACTTCGACGGTCTTGGTGTCGAGATTGACCACCAGATCGCCGGTCTGGATGACCGACTGGGCGTGACCCTTGGAACGGCGGACGATCGCGTGGATGCGAGCGACCAGTTCGTCCTTATGGAAAGGCTTGGTCATGTAGTCGTCGGCGCCGACGCCGAGACCCTTGACCTTGTCCTCGATGCCGGCGAGGCCGGAGAGGATCAGAATCGGTGTCTTGATCTTCGACACGCGCAACTGCTTGAGAACATCATAACCGGACATGTCCGGGAGGTTCAGGTCGAGCAGAATGATGTCGTAATCATAAAGCTTTCCGAGATCGATGCCCTCTTCTCCGAGATCCGTCGTATAGACGTTAAAGCTCTCGGATTTGAGCATCAGCTCGATCGACTGCGCTGTTGCACTGTCATCTTCTATCAGCAATACGCGCATGCCAGTCCCCTATAGTCGCCGCTCCGGGCGTCAGGCCGGCCGCAACTCGCGGCACTGGAAAAACGCCTTTGAACAACTGATTCGGATCCTGACGACATATGGTTAACAAATGCTGATTCGTGTCTGCAAGCTCTATCGTGCAATTTTTGTCGAATCGCACTAAGATATTGCGGGTAAGCAGCTTTTCGTAGCCTTGTCGTTCAAGTTCCACATTAAGAGCCGGGCCTAACCGACTCCTGCGACTCGCACCTTCGTTCTGAAGGTCAAGCGCTCTCAGTCATCAAAGACAGTGACGCAATGATTAACGATGCGGGTAAACACAGGGTTAAGGGGACGCCGCGAAATCGCGGAAACTTAAGGTTTTCGCAATGAAGGCACTCGCCGAACAGATATCCGACATCGACGGCGTCAATATTTATGGCCGTGTCGTCGGCGTGCGCGGTCTCATGGTCGAGATCGCCGGGCCGATCCATGCGATGTCGGTCGGCGCGCGCATCGTAGTCGAGACCGGCACCAACCGTTTCATCCCATGTGAGGTGATCGGCTTCACCGGCAACAATGCGGTGGTCATGCCGTTCGCCGGACTCGAGGGCGTCAGGCGCGGTTGCCGTGCCGTGATCGCCAATGCCGCCAGTCAGGTCCGCCCGTCGGCCTCGTGGCTCGGGCGCGTCATCAATGCGATGGGCGAGCCGATCGACGGCAAGGGGCCTTTGGTCCAGGGCCCGTCACCGATGACTTACCGGAATGCTCCGCCGCCGGCGCATTCCCGCAAGCGCGTCGGGGCGCCGCTTGATCTGGGCGTGCGGTCGCTCAACACCTTCCTGACCTGCTGCCGCGGCCAGCGCATGGGCATCTTTGCCGGCTCGGGCGTCGGCAAATCCGTGCTGCTGTCGATGCTGGCGCGCAACGTGGATGCGGACGTCTCGGTGATCGGCCTGATCGGCGAACGTGGCCGTGAGGTGCAGGAATTTCTGCAGGACGATCTCGGCGAGGAGGGGTTGGCCCGTTCGGTGGTGGTGGTGGCGACGTCCGACGAACCCGCCTTGATGCGACGGCAGGCTGCTTACCTGACCTTGGCGATCGCGGAATATTTCCGCGACGAAGACAAGGACGTCATGTGCATGATGGATTCGGTCACGCGCTTTGCGATGGCGCAGCGTGAAATCGGTCTTTCTGCCGGCGAGCCGCCGACAGCCAAGGGTTACACACCGACCGTGTTCACCGAACTGCCCAAACTCCTGGAGCGTGCGGGACCCGGGATGGGCGAGGGGACAATCACTGGCATTTTCACGGTGCTGGTGGATGGCGACGATCATAACGAGCCGGTGGCTGACGCCGTCAGAGGCATCCTCGACGGCCACATTGTCATGCAGCGCTCCATTGCCGAGCGCGGACGCTATCCGGCCATCAATATTCTGAAGTCCGTGTCCCGGACCATGCCGCGGTCCGCTGATCCAGCCTTTCTTCCGAGTGTGACCCGGGCCCGCCAGGTCATGGCGACCTACGCCGACATGGAGGAACTGATCAGGCTCGGCGCATATCGGGCCGGGTCGAGCCCCGAGGTCGATGAGGCCATCCGGTTGCACGAACCGCTGGAGACGTTCCTGCGACAGGCCAAGGACGAATCCACGGGAATCGGGGAGGGATACCGGCAGTTGGAGCAAATCCTGCAAACCTTGGAAACGGAACGCTAACTTTGTCGCGCCATGATCCCGCCATCTGTGTTTGACCGGAGGGGCCCTTGGGGGGGTGCCGGTTCCGTCCCGGTTTCTGATTGGGACTTCTGGGGAGTACGAGTCGATGAAGTCACGTGAAACGCTGATCCGCCTGAAAAAATTTCAGGTCGACGAGAAGCGCCGAAGGGTTGCGCAGATCGAGGGTATGATCGCTGACTTCCAGCGCATGTCGGTCGATCTGGAGCGCGAAATCCAGCATGAGCAGGAGCGCGCCGGCATTAACGATCCTACGCACTTCGCCTATCCTACCTATGCCAAGGCAGCCATTCAGCGCCGCGAAAACCTGACCCGCTCGGCGGACGAACTGCGCGTTCAGCTCGAGGATGCCAAGGCGGTGTTGGGTGAGGCGTTTGAGGAACTCAAGAAGGTTGAACTTCTTGACGAGCGCGATCAGGCGCGTGAACGCGCCGAGGAAAGCGCCCGTGAACAAGCCGATCTCGACAGTATCGGCTTGATGCGTTCGCGAATCGGAGCGATGGCCTGAGGGGGCAGGGCCGGCGCTTGGTGAGCCGGACCGCGCGGCCGATGAAATTTTTGGGACCTCATTGCCGCAGATCGCCAGTGTGACCGCAAAAGGTACTGGTTTTCGCGATATGTTTCGGTGATATGAAACCCGGGCCGCAATGCCCGGGTTTGCTTTTTCGTGCCTTTCGGCGGCCGGAGTTGATTAAGGCGGGACCGCACGCAGGCAAGATGTGATACGAGATGGCGAAATCGCGGGTCTTATTTTCGACCCTGCCGGATACGCCGGAGCGACGTATTTTGAGGGAAATTAATGCTGACGCCGGCTGAGTTGATCTGGCTGCTCGCATCGGTTGCGAAGGGGGATGAGGCTGCATTCGAGCGCCTCTATGCTGCCACACGAGCGAAACTCTTCGGTGTGGTCCTCCGTATATTGAGGCGTCAGGACCTCGCGGAGGAGGTTGTCCAGGAAGCCTACGTGAAGATCTGGAATAGCGCTGGCCAGTTCAACCCCTCTCTGGCCTCTCCAATCACGTGGATGGTTTCGATTGCCCGAAACCGGGCCATTGATGTGGTGCGCAAGCGCAGTGAGGCGTCGATTGAAGACGAGCCGGTTGCCATGGAAGTGGCGTCCGATATCCCTGACCCGCTCGCGCGCCGGGAAATGACGGAAGAATTGAAGCGGATACTGGAGTGCATCGGGCAGCTTGATCCCGAGCGGCAAAAGCTGGTGCTGCTGGCTTACTACAACGGATGGAGCCGCGAACAGCTTTCGGAGAAGTTCAACACGCCGCTGAATACGGTCAAGACGTGGCTGCGGCGCAGTATGATTGAAATTCGCGGATGCCTGGGTTTGGGATGATTGCGATTGGTATGAGATGAACTACAGCGAAGACCATATCGCGCTCGCCGCGGAATACGCGCTCGGTACTCTCAGTGCTGATGAGCGCGCGCTTGTCGAAACCATGATGATCGTCGATCACGGCTTCATGGAAGTGGTTGATGCATGGGATCGCAAGCTGAGCCCGCTGCACCAGATGGTTGCTCCGATCGAGCCGCCGCCGCACCTGTGGGACAATATCAGCGCGGCGCTCGGTCTGGTCGGACCGCAACCTGTCGTTGTTGAGGAGCCCAAGCCGGAGCCCGTCGCAGAGCAGCCGGAGCAGGCAATCACGATTGTCGAGCAAACACAGCCACCCGAGCAGCCGGAGCAATCCGTCGTTATTCCTGAATCCGGTGTTGTGCCTGTACCCGTTATGCCCGAGTCCGCTGTTACTCTAGCATCGGCCGATGCACAGGCAGAAGCGCCTGTCGCGGCCGAGATGCCGGAGATCGTCCCCGAGCCGGTTGTCGTTCAGCCGTCGAACGTTGTTCCGTTGGAGGGCCGCAAGAGAGGCGGGCAGGCGTTTGGATGGGTGATGACGGCGGTCGCCGCATCGCTTGCCGGCGTGATTGCGCTTCAGGCGTATCGCCCGGAATTGCTGCCAGAGAAACTACGGATCAAGCCGCAGATCCAGATTGTCGAAGTAGCGGCGCCTGCTCCAGCACCCGCTGCGCAGTTCGTTGCGGTGCTCCAGCAGAACGCCGCAGCACCTGCCTTCATTCTCACCGTGGATACCGCGACGAAGAATTTCACCGTCCGCAAGGTTGGCGCGGCGCCCGAACCCGGCAAAAGCTATGAGCTTTGGCTGGTGTCTGACAAATTGCCGCGACCGCGCTCGCTCGGCGTTATCGGCGGCAGCGATTTTACGATCCGACCTGCGTTATCGGCGTACGATACCGATACGATCAACAAGGCAACCTATGCCGTAACCCTCGAGCCCGAAGGTGGCTCGCCGACCGGTGTGGCCACAGGGCCGATCGTCTATACCGGCAAACTGGTTGAGAGCGTACCCGCGCTTCCGGCGTCCGCACTGCCTCGCTGACATCCAAGAATCGGCGCAACAAAAAACGCCCGTGGGGAGCGGGCGTTTTCTGGTCTCAGACTTGGGGTCTTCTGAGCAATCACAAGGCGACTTCGGGGGGCGGGGAAGAGAGCCTTGTGAATTCGTAAATCCTTGTTAGCGGATCGCTGATTGATCCGAACTGGTCAGCACCACAGCCTTGTTCGCCTTAACTGCCGGACCGGTGGCGCGAGCGGTCTGGGTGAGGCCATTGTCCGAAAGCCGCGCAGAAATGCTGAAGCCGGCGACGGCGATAGCAGCAACAAGCGCCACGATGACGATTTTCAAATGTGTCATTCGGTCCGCACTGTAAAACGAATGGTTCATACAAACCTCCCGCCGCCTTTTTGATGCAGTCGGACATTTGTGTCATCCGCCTGCCCGCGAGTTCAAAACCTCACGTGTTAAGAACGTAATTGGCAGGGATTCGTTTCCAAGCACCCTTCACAAACGAGTGAAATGTCTTGAACTCCCGAGAGGTCGATAAACCAATCAGAAATCACCAAGTAGAATCAATTAATTAGAAGAAATTTTTTTGCTGCGTTGCGGGGTGAGAAAGTTGGATTCGGCACGAAAAGCTTGTCTGTGACCAGAAAGTCGCAGGCGTTTTTACCGAAATCCTATACCGGATCAGATGCTCCCGACCGTTTTCAGACGCGCCCGGGGATGGATTTCCGCCTGTGACAAGACAGTCGTCTGGGCGCGGAAACGTTCCACCAGCGAGCGTACGAATGGCCGGATGGCGGCCGATGTCACCAGCACCGGCGCCTCGCCTTCGCGTGCGGCCTGCTCGAAACGGTCGCGCACGATGGTCATAAATTCCGAAAGTTTCGACGGCTGCATCGCGAGACTGCGTTCTTCACCGGTCCCGATCAGCGACTCCGCGAAAGCCTGCTCCCATTTTGCACTGAGCGCGATTAGCGGGAGGTAACCGTTCATCGACGTGTTCTGCGCGCAAATCTGCCGCGCGAGCCTGGCACGTACATGTTCCGCCAGCGTCGATGGATTGCGGGAGAAGGCAAGTCCGTCGGCGATACCTTCGAGGATGGTAGACAGATCGCGGATCGAGATGCGCTCGGCCAGCAACAGTTGCAGGACGCGCTGGATACCGGATCCCGTGATCTGGTTCGGCACAATGTCCTTGACCAGTTCGCCCTGTTCCTTTGGCAGATCCCTGAGCAGTTTCTGGACCTCGCCGTAGGACAGCAGGTCCGACATGTTGCCCTTGAGCAGTTCGGTGAGGTGCGTGGAGAGGACAGTCGCCGAATCCACCACCGTGTAGCCCTTGAGTGAGGCTTCTTCCTTGAGCGACGCATCGACCCAGGTCGCCGGCAATCCGAATGTGGGCTCGGTGGTGTGGGTGCCCGGAATGTTAACCTGATTGCCCGCCGGATCCATCACCATGAACTGGTTTGCCCAGATGCGCCCGGTCCCGGCATCGACCTCCTTGATCTTGATGACGTAGGTGTTCGCTTCGAGCTGCACGTTGTCGAGAATGCGCACGGCCGGCATTACAAAGCCCATCTCGGTGGCTAGCGAGCGGCGTAAAGCCTTGATCTGGTCGGTCAGGCGATCGGTGCCGTCCGGTCCGTTAACCAGCGGCAGCAGCGCGTAACCCAGCTCGATCTTGAGATCGTCAATCTTGAGTGCGCTCGAAATCGGCTCATCGGCTGCGGCTGCTGCGGCTGCGGCCGCAGCTCGTGCGGCAGCCTCACGCGCTTCCTCGGCCTTGGCGGTGTGATTACGGGTGCGTGCATTCCAGGCCAGCCAGCCTGCGCCGCCGCCGAGCAGCAGGAACGGCAGCATGGGAATGCCCGGCAACAGCCCCAGCACCAGCATCACACCGGACGACATGCCAAGTGCCTGCGGGTAGCCGGACAACTGCTTCATCATGGCCTTGTCGGCGGCGCCTGTGACGCCTGCCTTCGACACCAGCAGGCCGGCGGCCGTCGAAACAATAAGGGCAGGCACCTGCGTAACGAGGCCGTCACCGACCGTCAGCAGCGTATAAACCTTGGCCGCGTCACCGAAGCTCATTCCTTGCTGGGCAACGCCGATGATAATGCCGCCGATTACGTTGATGAACACCACCAGCAATCCGGCGATGGCGTCGCCGCGCACGAACTTGGAGGCGCCGTCCATGGCGCCGAAGAAACCGCTTTCGTCTTCCAACTCCTTGCGGCGCTGCTTGGCGACCTTCTCATCGATCAGACCGGCCGAGAGATCGGCATCGATGGCCATCTGCTTGCCGGGCATCGAGTCGAGGTGGAAGCGGGCCGCGACTTCGGCGATGCGGCCTGAACCCTTGGTGATGACGACGAAGTTCACGATCACGAGGATGGTGAAGACGATGATGCCGATGACGAAATTACCGCCCATCACGAAGTTGCCGAACGCTTCGATGACGTGGCCCGCGGCGGCGGTGCCTTCATGGCCATGCGACAGGATCAGGCGGGTCGAGGCGAGGTTGAGCGACAGCCGCAGCATGGTCGAAATCAGCAGGATCGTCGGAAACGCCGAGAATTCGAGCGGAGTCTGAATGAACAGCGCCGTCATCAGGATCAGGATTGAGAGCGTGATCGAGATCGCCAGAAACAGATCGAGCACCACCGCCGGCAGCGGCAGGATCAGCACCACCAGAATGGTGAGGACGCCGAAGGCGAGCGCGAGATCGCCTCGCCTGAGCATGGTGCCGATGTCGCTGAAGCTGGGAAATCCGGAGCTGACCGCCGCGCTGCCTTGACCCGCCGTCACATCAACCATCGTTGCCGCTTCCCCCCGCGAATGTCGCTCGCGAGCCCCAAAGGTTTGAGCAGCGGCCGAAGGGCCACCGTTCCTAAAGTGAGGCACCGCACTGGCATCCACGGGCATTCCCCGTTCAGCGACCGACGACACTCGACTTCACTCGGCAAAATTTGCCCAGTTTATGGTTAGGAAAGAGTTAACGGGAAACCCGGTGGCCGAAATGCGGGCTTCCTGGAGGATGATATTCTCGCATAACCGCCCTTCGGAGAATGACTTGACCCGTGGGGCAAGGCCGACGAAGTTGCCTCCGTGCCGGGCTCTATTGATTCACAGTCTCATTCCACGACTTTCACCCCCGACTCGCGCGCAGCGTGGGTACGGCTGGGTATTGCCCTGATCGTTGGATCGATCGGCAGCGTCGGGATGTGGTCCGTTGTGGTGGTCATGCCTGTGGTGCAGGCCGATTTCGGCGCGACGCGGGGCGCTGCGTCCCTGGCCTTCACCTGCACCATGCTCGGCTTCGGCTTGGGCGGGGTCGTCATGGGCAAACTGTCGGATCGCTTCGGCATCGTGCCGGCGATCACGATCGGTATTGTGGCCATGCTGTTCGGCTACCTCGGCGCAGGCTATGCCGCGGCGCTCTGGCAATTCAATCTCATGCACTTTCTGATTGGTCTCGGTGCTGCCGCAACCTTCGGGCCGCTGATGACCGAGGCGTCGCACTGGTTTGATCGCCATCGCGGACTTGCGGTTACCATTGCCGCCAGCGGAAACTACATCGCGGGCACGTTCTGGCCGACGATCGTCGAGCGTGGCACCGCCTATGCCGGATGGCGCGCCACGCACATCGCGATCGGTATCGGCTGCACCATCGTCATGGCGGTCGTCGTCGCGATTCTGCGCTGGCAGATCGGCAGTGAATCGGTGCGTTCGCATGAAGATGCACCGCCGCCGCGCGTCGATCTGCAGATCAGCACCAACGCCCTGACCACGGTGCTGGGCATCGCGGCTATTGCTTGCTGCGTGGCGATGTCGATGCCACAAGTTCATATCGTCGCCTATTGCGGCGATCTTGGTTACGGCGTGGCGCGTGGCGCCGAAATGCTGTCGCTGATGCTGGCTTTCGGGATTGTCAGCCGGATCGCGTCCGGCTTTCTCGCCGACCGCATTGGCGGGTTGCGCACACTGCTGGTTGGCTCGATCGCGCAGGGCGTCGCATTGATGTTCTATCTGTTCTTCGATGGCTTGACGTCGCTGTATATTATCTCTGCGATGTTCGGCCTGTTTCAGGGCGGCATTGTCCCGAGCTACGCCATCATTGTGCGGGAATCGATGCCGTCAAACGTAGCCGCGACCCGCGTCGGCATTGTCATCTTCGCGTCCGTGCTTGGCATGTCGTTCGGGGGGTGGATTTCCGGCGTCATCTTCGATGCGACTGGCTCCTATGCAGCAGCCTTCCTGAACGGTGTCGGCTGGAATGCCTTGAATATCGCAATCGTCGTGGCGCTGCTGATGCGCGCACGGCGGCGGCGCATGGCTTTCGCCTGACAGCCAATTCCCCTAGAGTCTTGACCTCGGCAGACGGTCGTCCTAACGGACTCCCGCGCGAAAGGTCCGCGCCGGAACCAGGGCAGGTCGATGCACGTTACGCTGATGAAGGGCAAGATCCACCGCGCACGCGTGACGGAGGCGGATCTGCATTATGAAGGGTCGATCTCGATCGATCGTACGCTCATTGATGCCGCGGGTTTTCTCATCAACGAACGGGTCGATATCTACAACATCGATACCGGCGCGCGGTTCTCGACCTATGTGATCGAGGCGCCTGCGGGCTCGGGCATTATTGGCCTGAACGGAGCGGCGGCGCGGCTCGCGATGATGGGCGACAAGGTCATCATCGTTGCCTATGCGAATTTTGATGAGGCCGAGGCGCAGCAATTTCAGCCGCGGGTTGTTCTCGTCAATGAAAGAAACCAGAAACTCTAGCGCTTATCCGCGAAATTGGACAATGCACGCAAGCTGCTGATTCGTACTTGCTGTAACTAACGGTGCCAGTTTTTCTTCACTCGATGGAATTGCAGCATGCATGAGAGGTTCGAAGCCGATTTGAACGATCTCGCAGGCCGCGGCCGGTTGCGATCACTTCGCGGTCGCTCCGGAATCGATTTCACATCGAACGACTATCTGGGCCTTGCCGAATCCGGTGAATTGAGGCGCGCGGCATCCGAAGCTGTCGCGCGGGGCGTTCCGGTTGGAGCTGGCGGATCGCGTCTGCTGCGTGGAAATCACGAAGAGCATGAGGCACTCGAAAGCGAGGCTGCGGCTTACTTCGGCGCGGAGACGGCGCTTTACTTCGGCGGCGGTTATGTCGCGAATTTTGCAATCTTCTCCACCCTGCCGCAACGCGGAGACCTGGTGGTCCATGATGAACTGGTCCACGCCAGCGTGCATGAAGGCTTGCGCAGCGGCCGTGCCGATCACGTCGCCGTTGCGCATAACAGCATTGATGCGTTCGATGCTGCGATTGCCCGCTGGCGCGCAGCCGGCGGCAAGGGGCGCCCATGGATTTCAGTCGAGAGCCTTTACAGTATGGATGGCGACAGCCCGGACATCGCGGGATTGTTTGCGGTCGCCGATCGTCATGAGGCGATGGTTGTGATCGACGAAGCGCATGCGACCGGCGTGCTCGGCCCGCAGGGGCGGGGACTGGCTGCTCCCTTCGAAGGACGCGACAACGTCATCACACTGCATACGTGCGGCAAAGCATTGGGGACTGTTGGCGGGTTTATCCTGGCGCCGCGCACGATCCGCGATTTTCTCGTTAATCGCGCACGGCCCTTTATCTTCGCAACGGCGCCGTCACCGCTGACAGCGGCGATCACGCGTTCAGCGATAGAAATTTCCAGAACAAATCCGGAGCGTCGCGAGCGACTGGCGGGTTTAGTGCAGTTCGCTGGTGGCGAGCTTCGCCGCCGCTGCGGTATAACGCCATCCGGCTCGCAGATTATTCCTGTCGTTATTGGCGCCGACCGTGCGGCAGTCGCTGTCGCTGCATTACTTCAGCAGCGTGGCTTCGACATTCGCGCGATACGTCCGCCAACTGTCCCCGAAGGAACTGCGCGCCTGCGCATCGCGCTGACGCTGAATGTCGATGAGGCGGTGGTCGCGGAGTTGTTCGAGGCGCTTGCCGAAGACATGCGGAAAGCGGCATGAGCGCGCGAGTCGTCGTCACGGGAACGGATACCGGGATCGGCAAGACGGTCTTTGCCGCGGCACTCGCAGGCGCGCTCGACGCATTTTACTGGAAACCGGTGCAGGCCGGTCTCGACGAGGAGACCGACCGCGAAACGGTGATGCGGCTGTCCGGTCTCTCCGAACAGCGCATGCTGCGTGAGGCGTACCGGCTGAAGACGCCGGCCTCGCCGCATCTTGCGGCGAAAATCGACGGCATTGCGATCGACCCGCAGATGCTCGCATTGCCGGATGTCGATCGGCCTCTGGTGATTGAAGGCGCTGGTGGCTTGATGGTCCCGCTGGCGGAGAATCTGACCTATATAGACGTCATGGGCAAATGGGGTGCGCCGGTCGTGCTGTGCGCACGCACCACGCTGGGCACCATCAATCATAGTTTGCTGTCGATCGAGGCTTTGCGCTCGCGCGATGTTCCGTTGTTGGGTGTAGCGTTTATCGGCGACGAAAATGCCGAGTCCGAGCGGATTATCTGCAAGATGGGTCAGACCCGGCATCTGGGCAGGCTGCCGCTTCTCGCTTCGCTTACGCTTGAAACTCTGCGCGCAGCGCTCGCGCAGCATTTCAATGTCGATGATTTTCTGAAGGAGGCAGGCCGATGACGAAATCTCCGGTCTGGCATCCGTTCACGCAACATGCGGTGCAACCCGAACCAACGCTGATTTCCAAAGGCGAGGGCGCGTGGCTGGAAGCTGCCGATGGCCGCCGGATTTTCGATGCGATCTCATCGTGGTGGGTGGTGACCCATGGTCATCGCCACCCGCACATCGTGCAGGCGATCAAGGATCAGATCGACCGGCTGGATCAGGTGATTTTCGCGGGCTTCACGCATGAGCCGGCGGAAAAGCTGGCGCGGCATCTGGTTGAGATTACGCCGCCTGAGCTTGAGTATGTCTTCTTCTCCGACAGCGGATCGACCTCGGTCGAAGTCGCGCTGAAAATGGCGCTGGGATTCTGGCTGCATCGCGGCGCCAAGCGGACCCGAATTCTCGCGCTTGAAGGGGCCTATCACGGCGACACCATCGGCGGCATGTCGGTCGGCGAGCGCGGCGTGTTTAACGCGCCGTATGACCCGCTGCTGTTCGATGTCGAGCGAATTCCG
>Ga0233439_10001888_pt1 | contig 24940 bp, 21 predicted proteins | sample SI_123_September_6_FD_182713 | JGI IMG/M metagenome (GOLD analysis project Ga0233439, IMG submission 182713) | Seawater microbial communities from Saanich Inlet, British Columbia, Canada - SI_123_September2016_100_MG | ecosystem: Environmental > Aquatic > Marine > Inlet | place: Canada: British... | reverse complement strand
ACCCGCCTTTTTAGAGAATTTCTATCATAAGGGAACAAAAAAAGGGCTTGCAGTAAACTGCAAGCCCTTTCTTGAATGGTCGGGGCGAGAGGATTTGAACCTCCGACCCCCTGCTCCCAAAGCAGGTACGCTAGCCAGGCTGCGCCACGCCCCGAATATTTTTTATGATCTCAATTAATGAGATGCATGCATCTTGTGAACTTTTGCTCTTTGCTCATCGGTCAAAACCTTCATCACCGCGATTTTAGCTTCAACCTTCGCTCGAATCTTTTTGGTTTTGGCTACGATGATTTTTTCTCCCGCCGCACGGATTCCTGACTCGTCTACTGTTTTACCATGAACGAGCCGATCGAATTCCATTTTAGCGACTTCTTTTTCTGCCTTCAGCGTCACACTATTTTTTCGATAGTCGAAACGCAATTTTTGAATGTCCTCCACTTGCGCTTCGCTCAACTGCAACTTATGGCGAAAGTTTAGCAGGTGGCTGAAAAAACATTTGGAAGAATGACTTTTATGTGAGCCGTGACTGCTTTTCGCATAGTGTTGTTTGCTGTGTCCACCTTTGCTGTAACCATGACCGCTTTTTGAGGGATGGTGCTTTTGGTGTTTGCTGCTGTAGGCGTGTTTGCTATGACCGCCTTTAGATCCATGATGGCCGGAGTAAGACTTTTTACTGCTGCCTTCTTTTTTTTTGGGCGGGTGAGTGTAGGCTTTGGTTTTGCTGCCTTCACTTTTCGCTGCGCCGTGGGAATAACTACCGGCACTACCGGTGCCAATCGCATCCATAGCCGGAGATTGAATGGTCAAACTCTCTTTAGTTTTTGCAGCAGCTGCCAAACCTGCATGTGCAGATTGAAAAAAGAATAAAACCATCACTCCGCTTAATGCGCATACAAATAAATTTTTTGTTCGAGTCATATTACCTCCTTAACAGAGATCAACTCCGTTAATTCATACTACTGCTGATTCTTAATAATCCAAGTCTTTAGACTTGTAAAAAAAAGTACGCCCGGCAGGATTCGAACCTGCGACCTACGGATTCGAAGTCCGGAACTCTATCCAGCTGAGCTACGGGCGCAAATAAATATTACAAGGTGAGTAGCGGAATTTGAATCCGCAACCCCCGAAGCCAAAATGCAATGTTGATTGAGGCTCGAAAATCAGGAAAAAAAATGAATGTTTCCCAATGTGGTTTTGCAAAGAAAGACATTCTACTTTTAATTTTGAAATAAGGAAACAGGAAAATTGGATTTATATACAGTTAAAGAGTTGAAAGTTCTGTAAATACTGGTGGCTAAGCAAAATTTGAATTTTCACATCCTTAACCCATTTTTATCCCAGTGAATATCTAAGAGGAGGAAGTATTAAATTTTAAGAGGGTGCAATGTATTAAAAAATAAAGAGTTCTGAACGATATTTTTAATATATTGACATGCCAATATAATGAGCGTAAAAGTTAGATATATGCACATGAATATTCCGAATTTGGGGGCAGGGGGATAAAGATAGAAAATTAATTTCGATCTAAATAGGTCAAGCCTTATAAGATCATGCCTTCAACCATTATCGTTCGATGTTGTTCATTCTATTTGGGAGGAATAATATGGAAAGTTCAAAAATATTAAGGGTAAGCCTATTTGTAGTCCTGATTTCGCTATTTTTTGTTTCAATGGCAATAGCCGAAAAATTAGAAAAGCGGATCAATTTTTTGGATAAAGTTGATAAAGTGGATTGGTATAAGGTGGTTGGCAAGAAAAACGTCGTTATCGGTTGGAAAGGACTTCCTGACAATTTTTATGAGTGGAACCAGAAGGCGGCTATCAATGCCAGCAAGTCTTCTTTATATGAAGTGAGTGTCTGGTCCGTTCGGCATCGTCAGAAAAACTGGAAGCCGGGGCAGGGTGGACAAATTTGTATGACCCGTGCCAAGTATGGTCGGTCTGATAAAACGGATTGCAGAAAAACCAAATCTCGAAGAAGGTAATTTATTAAAAAAGCTTATTCGGCTTTAGCCGAGGGTTTGCAAAAATACAGGGAGGGTGCTTCCTTTTTTCCATTTCAAAGTGGAGCGCGAAGGGGTATCACAAACGAATCGCATGGGTGAAAACGCCGTGCATTATTTTGGGAACCGATAGGTTATACCCTTTTGTTCGCAAAATTCTTTCAGCGTGTAATTTAACGAACCTTCTTTTTTTTTCAGTTGCAGATATTCATGATATGCGTCAACGAAATCTTTAAACCCTTTACGTCTCAAAATCTTTATTTCCCGGATTTCTTCGCGGGTCGTCTGAAAAACTTCAGAAGTAGATTCATTCAAGGCCTCATTCAACCAGTTATCTTCTGACTTGGATTGACTCAATTCCAACGCTCCCTTTTACTATTCTTTAGACCTCTTTATCCTGATACGAGCCGACCTTGATATAAAAATTAATAGGGAATCTTAAAATGAAATTTTGTTCCTTCTCCGTCCCTCGATTCAAACCAGATCTCTCCCTGATGATAGTTCTCAATAATATCTCGACAGGATAAAAGGCCCAAGCCGTTTCCATCGCTTTTGGTGGTGTACTTTTCTTTTAAAATAATAGGTTTGATGTTGTCGGGAATTCCTGTCCCCTGGTCAATAACACTTACCTGAATACTATCTCCCTGATCCTGAATCAATATTTCAATTGTTTCGTTTTTCTTGGAAGCGTGTCCTGCGTTAACGATTAAATTCTGCAAAACACGCTTTACATCAATATGATTAAAATTCGAATTTAAAATATCCCCTGAGAAAGTGGTCTTAATATTTTTGGTGCTCAAGTATTGATGAAGGGCGATTTCCTCAACAGTCTCTTGGACAAGTTCCTTCATGCTTGAGGGGGTTTTTACATACTCGGACCTGGTTTTTGTCCCAAAAATCAAGGTCTGATCAATCAGGGCGATCAAATTACTTTTAACCATCCGCATTTTATTTAATCCAATTTCCTGTTCCTTCCACCCATTTCGTTTATGTTGGCTCTCATCAGTGCCCCCCAAGGTTTTTAAAACCTGCTCTAGCCGAACCTCAGAAATCCCCAGAGGAGCCAAAAAATTTCTTATGTCATGGACCAGACAATGTAATTTCTGGTGCTCCGACGTAATAGTATTTAAATGGTTACGGGTCCGTTGCGTTAGGGTTTTCATCATAGAAAATAAAGCCTGGGGTTCTGGCAATATAAATTTTTTAAAATCCTCCTCATCAATTTCCAACAATGTAACACTGCCAATGCCTCTAACCGACGCGGAACGCGATTGGGAATCAATCAATGACATTTCCCCTAAATACTCACCCGGTCCTGCGGTGTCGATATTTTTCTTTAATTTATAGATCAGCAGTTTACCTGAAAGGATCACATACATTTTGGCTTCAACAGTTCCTTCATGGCAAAGCACTTCTTCGTCTTTTAAATGAACCTCTTGGCAATGCTCTACAAGTTGTTCCAAGGTCTTGTCTGGGAAAGACTTGAAGATGTCGATTTTTTTTAGCGCTTCAAGTTTGTCTGGCATATTTTCCTGATGGGTTGCAGATTGCTATTTTTATAAATGTTTTACCGCTTATTTTGCTTTTAAATCGACAGAACCATCCCAGTCTTGAGAAAGTCGGGTTGAATCCAGATTGTCAATTCGCTGAATCATTCCAATTGAAGCTTTATCATCGGGTCGATGTGATCGAGCTAATATAAACTCTTTGCGTGCTGTTGAAAACTCCTTTGCCAGATAGGCCATATAAGCCCTTTGGTAGGCTTCGTAATAGTTTAATTCTTCAGTAGTTATTGGATGAGAAGTATCCCCATAAACTTCAAATATTTTTACCGACTTTGATTTTCCTTTTACTTTGACAACATCTAAAATTCTTACACGAAAAAAATCGGGCTGCAAATTTTCAAAGGTGGATTCTGAAATTATCAAACGAGTGTCATAAAATTTATTAGCAGTTTCCAGGCGGGCGGCGGTATTCACCGAATCTCCCATAACAGAGTAATAAAAGACTTGTTGGGAACCCAGGTTTCCAAAAAACATTTTTCCCGTATTAATCCCCGTACGACAACCTAGCGGAGGAAGGTCTTTGGGGTTTATTTCGGCTTTCATTTCCTGTATCCGCCGGTGCATTTTTACTGCAGCGGCAACGGCTCGTTGGGAATGGTCCTCCGTGGGAATCGGAGCCCCAAAACTGGCCATGATTAAATCTCCCGCATATTGATTGATCGTCCCATGTTCGTCAAGAATGATCTGCGTCATCTCCGTAAAATACTCATTCATGAATTTTGCTAATTCTGGCGGCGGGAGTTTTTCAGATAGCGGAGTAAAATTTTCCAGATCCTGGAAAATTACCGTCATATTCCTTTCTTCCCCGCCCGATTTCAGGAGTTCGGGGCATTTAATTAATTCATCCACCATGACAGGGGAAAGATATTTGGCAAAAGCTTTCTGTATAAAACGCTTTTGTTTTTCCTCAAAGTAAAGGCTGTATATTGCAATTCCAAAAAAAACAAATCCTTGAGTAAAAACGGGATAGATCGTGTTTACCCATATCCCCTTTTTATAAAAGAGATAAAAATCTACTGAGATGTATCCACTCAACCCCACCAGCAAAAAGCCAACCATGGTTTGCAGCCGGTACCGCAAAAAACCGATGCTGAATAATAATCCTGAAACGATGATGACACTCAAGTCTAAAGCGGTAACCCAGTTCGGCCGTGTTAAAAAATCTTTATTCAAAATGCTCTCGACCACGCTCGCTATGATCTCAACCTCGGGAAAGGATGGGGAATAGGGAGTCGGGTAATTATCATGAGTTCCTGCAGCGGTTCCCCCCACCAGAACAATTTTATTTTTTAATTGATCCTTCCCGACTTTTCCAGAAAGGATGTCGGTGGCGGAAATATGCTTGAAAGTATGAGCCGGGCCATAATAATTCACCAGCAAATCTCCAGTGGAAGTAGTGGGTATCTGAATATCACCCAGTTGAATATTTTCCACTCCCAGAGGGGACATGTTTACCTCGAGCTTCGATTGCACAGCCTGCTTAAGAATATGAAGAGACAACGGCGGCACCAGGCTATTTTGCAGGCCCATTACCATAGGTGCCCAACGAATCGCTCCATCTTTATCCTGTATATAATGAGCATACCCCGTTGCTTGTGAGGCCTGGATAAACTCAGGAAGACTTATTTCCAAAGATGCGATGCTACGCAGAGAAGTTAGATCCTCACCTCCCCGGACATTAAGAAAGCTGGAAGGTTTCAGAACATCCAAAACAGAGTTGCCCACAGGGTCGACTTTTTCATCGGCTTCATTTTTAGAGGGATAAATAATATAAGCCACGACAGTGCGTTCCGATGTGCGGATCGCTTCCACGAACTTTTGATCCGACCCACCCGCCGATTCCAGCCAGTGGGAAAGTGTCTTCCGGGAAACATCTTCCTTTTGGTTCAAAGCCTGTTTCACCGTTTCAATAGAGATGGAGGTATCTTTTTCAGGAAAGAAAATATCATATCCGATCACTTTGGCCTCCGCCTCCACAAGACGATCGACCAAACGGCCTTGATGAGATCGCAGCCAGGGCCACCGGCCCTCAATGTCCAAACTTTTTTCATCGATGGCAGCAATAACCACTTCACCCGAGACAGGGCGCTCACCACGCGAACGAACTTTTAAATCATAACTTTTTAATTCCAGCAGATATAAAAATTGGAAATCAGCAATATATATGAGGAGGGATGCGATAGTTAAAAACAATCCGGCAGTAAAGTTATTAAACTTTAGCAATTTTATATTTCTCCAGAAGCTCGCTTATAAGTGAATAGTAGCACGACCTCACATAGATGTTAAAAGGCCTGTGGTTGGCAGTTGGGGAAACTGCCTAAATTTGCAAGTGAGGGGGGCCTTTTGGGTCCCACTAAAATCAAGGTCAATACAGATATTTTCTGATCCGCATATGCAGATCATCCGGGTCAGATGGCTTGGAAATAAAATCCAGGGCACCTAAATCTATCGCCTCTTGGTTACTTTCAGGGTCACTTTCAGCAGTGAGAACCAAAAACGGGATATCTTTCAGTTTGGGATTTTTTTTGACTATCTTCAAAAATTCAAGACCACCCATAACCGGCATTTTCAGATCAGACAAAATAAGGTCAACAGGATTATTCTCAAGATAATCCAATGCTTCTTTTCCATTTTCAGCGCCCGTAATTTTTTCAAAGCCGATTTGTTGAAGCTGTATAGTGCAAATTTCACGTTGAATATCCGAATCCTCCACAATAAGGATATTTCTAAGCCCACGCTTGAGAATGATTTCTATATTTTCTTTGAGATTGCTCGAAGAAGCTTTTAAAAGATTGTCCATCGCCCCATATTTCATTGCTTCACGGTTTTTATTTTCATCGGTATGCGCCGTCATGAAAATAAACGGGGTGCCATGATACGAGGGGGTTAATTTAATGGTTTTTAATAAATCCAAGCCATCCTCATCTGGCAAATCCCAATCAGATATCACCAGATCAATGGAGTGGTCTTTTAAAATTTTCCGTGCTTCCGCCGCACTGTTGGCGTTATGGACATTTTCAAACTCCATAGTTGCAAGCTGACTGAGGCAATCCTTCTGCTTCTCCTTAGAGCCCGTAATCACCAGAATTTGTTTATCGTCTTCCATTAAGTGCCTTAACAAATAAAAGGGTTACCTGTCTTTTTCAAACCTTATGCGGAATCTCACCTGTGGATGAAATATCTGCCATATTAGACCCGCTGTCAACCGCTAATTATTTTCCGGCAGTAAAAGGCAGAGGCCGTCTCGAGGGTGAAACAAGAACCTGCTTATTAAAGGTTAAAATAGATAGTAGGTGGGAAAGATTTTTTTCAGGAAGGGGGTATATAAATGACCCTGAAAGAGGAATTCAAAATCATTGAATTAAGGAATAAATAAATTTACCCGGCCATTTAGTTGCTGGTCTTATTAACCTGTTTTTCGCCACTCAATTTTTTTTTTGTAAAACTCCAGACCTTTTTCTACGTGAGACACTAAACTTTTAAAGAAAATAGGTTTCAAAACATATTCCTCGATGAAACCATGGCTTACCATATTTTTAAATGAATCTTCGTCTACTCCATCAGCCATTAAAATCCGCGATGTTTTAGGACTACACTCTCCCACCAACTTAAATAAATCTCCTCCCGTCATTCCACTTCCCAGATTATAATCTGAAATAATGACCGCAAACTCTGAGTTGTTTTTTATAATTTTAATTCCAGCTTCTCCACTCGATGCTGTGAATAGTTCGATAGGTAAAAGTTTAAGATCTGCGTCAATCAACTCTGAATTTTTTGCATCAGCATCTACAACCAGAACTTTTAAATTTTTGTCTTTCATCATAGCCTCCGGTTATTTAAAGCGGATTTATTCTAAAAAACCCCTTATTTAATAGATCGATGAAAGGTGTGAAATATTCGAAGATACTTGCAGCAGTAGGAAAGATTAAAGTTTTTTTGAAAATTACAAGACAGTTCTCCCGCATTTGAGGGAAGGGAGGCAATAATGTTTTAAATAGGGTGCGCGACAGTTTTCGTGCCCCAGAAGGGATAATATTTGTCCTTAAATAGATTTGCATTGGTTTATTGTGCTAAAACGGCATTTAATTTTATAATATTTATAGCAGCAATAATTAGACCTCATTTCATGTCTCTGGAGTTTTAAAATGTCGCAAATCCAAAATACCTCTGAAGTAATACTTACAGGGACTTATCATTGGGGATTGATGGTTCTTTCATTGGTGGTGGCAGTTTTAGCCGCATTAACAGCTGTTTATTTAGTGGAGTGCATTAAGGAATGCGACCAGTGCAATAAAAAATATTGGGTATTAAGTTTGATCTTCACCTTGGGTGGCGGAATTTGGTCAATGCATTTCATAGGAATGCTGGCCTTTAGCCTGCCTCTTCCAATTAGTTATGACCTGAAAATCACAATTCTTTCATTAATTATTTCAATAGCTGGCGCTGGTTGCGCCATTTACGCAATTCACGGGAAAGAGTTTAATAAAGAAAGAATTTATTTGGGTTCTTTAGTTTTAGGTATTGGCATATCGGCAATGCACTACACTGGCATGCAGGCCATGATCATTCCTGCAGTAATGCAATTCGATTATGAATGGGTAGGGTGGTCTATTGTTATTGCTATGACTGCATCGTGGGCCGCTCTCGCAGTAATTACTCGCTTTGGAAATCAACCGGAAGTAAAGAGGCTTCCCCTTAAACTAACTAGCTCATTTATATTGGGTTTGGGAATAGCCGGTATGCACTACTCTGGAATGAAAGCTATTATATTTGTATCCAGCCACAATCCCGTTACGAGTTTGGCAGCTCAGGCGAATCAGGGTTTTCTTGCCAGTAGCATATCTGTTGTAACAATTATTATTTTAGGAATAGGAATTTCGGCTTCTCTAGCACAAGCTAGAATAAAGAATCTAGAAAAAATAAATGTTGAACTTGAACAAAGAGTTTCTGACCGCACAAAGGAGTTAAAAGAAAAAAACTTAGAGTTGGACCAGGCTCTTTCGCAAGCTATTGAGTATGCTTCTCTCGTTCAAAAAGGGTTTTTGCCAGAGAGTGCCCCATCATTTCAGGGTTACACACTATCAGCCAAATCAACACCTGCTCGATTGGTAGGCGGTGACTTTTATGATTTCATTCCATTAGGAGAGAACCGACTAGGAATTTTATTGGGAGACGTATCTGGAAAAGGAGTCAATGCCGCTCTTTATATGGCAAAACTTATCAGTGATTTCCGATCTGTTTCACAAAATTGTAACGAACCTGATCTCATAATGAATGAAATGAATGAACGTCTTTGCCGGAGATCTAAAAACGGAATGTTCGCCACCGCCATTTTTTGCCTTCTTGATATGGGAAAGAACTCAATGAGTATTAGCAATGCGGGTCATCCGGGATTACTTATTAAAGAAGAAAAAAGTGTTATCCATGAAAAAGGGAATGCTCATGGGCCTCCATTAGGCATACTTTCTGAATTCAAATATTCAAAGGAAGAAATATCGCTGAAGTCAGGACAATTAATTTTCGCCTATACCGATGGAGTGACAGAGCCAAAAAATTCCCACCATGTGCAATTCGGATTAAAAGGACTGCAAAGTTTTCTATCTCAAAGCGAAGAAGAGCCAGGCAAGCTAATCGACCACCTAGAGAAAACTATAAAACAATTTGTGAGTTCTCTTGAAGCTCAGGATGATTTAACTTGTTTAGCTTTAAAAGTTTCATAGGACGGGGGCGGGTAACCAACCGATTGTTGAAATTTTAAGATCCATTTTTATAAAATTCAAAATCAGTATATCCCTCCTTCTCAAAGGAAAACCATGCACCGATTTCCGCATCGGCCGCCAGCGGCCAACCATTGCGGAACCGTTCCACAAGATCGGGGTTGCTGATAAAAGGCCGTCCAAAAGCGATCAAATCCGCATTGCCTTTCTGGATAGCCGTTTCTGCCGTCTCTTGCGTGTATCCACAGTTTCCAATGATCGGCGCAGAAAAAATCTTACGAAATTCATCCAACTTCATGGGTTCCCCAAGCTCATGAAAACCAAATGCCACGCCATCAAGAACGTGCAAAAAAGCCAGGCCTACCTTATCGAGCTGGCTGGCATAATAGGTGAAGGCTTCTCGATAGTCTTCAGAACCCATGTCATTATAATTTCCATTGGGGCTGAGCCGCACGCCAACTCGGTTGGCCGGCCAAACTTCAGTAACCGCATTGACAACCTCATTAAGAAACCGGAACCGGTTTTCGAGGCTGCCGCCATAACGATCCGTTCGTTGATTGGTTTTTGATTGCAGGAACTCGTCGAGCAGATATCCGTTGGCACTATGAACCTCCACCCCATCGAAACCCGCTTCTTTAGCTCTTCTTGCAGCCTGCTTATAATCATCGACAATTTGTGGAATCTCATCGGTGTCCAGCGCTCTGGGTACTTCGGGGTCTTTTTTTCCGTCCGGGGTATGTAAATATTCTGCATTAAGTTTAATTGCCGAGGGAGCTACGGCAGGTTCACCGTTATGGAAGGCGCTGTGAGAAGCCCGGCCGCAATGCCACAATTGCAGGAAGATTTTTGACCCATTCGCATGAACCGCATCCGTAACCATTTTCCAGCCCTCTGCTTGTTCATCGGTGTAGATGCCCGGGGCGTTGACCCAACCCACCGCCTGTTTCGAAATAAAAGTGCCTTCGGTAATGAGAAGCCCCGCCGCCGATCGTTGCGAATAATATTCAGCCATCAAGGCATTGGGCATTTGGGTAGAACCTGCCCGGGCGCGTGTCATAGGTGCAAGAACAATACGATTTTGCAAAGTGAGGTCACCCAACTGGAAGGGACTGAATATTGCGTCTGAATTTATTTTCTGGTTCATAGCGGTCCATTAAAAATATTAAGGAATTATTAAATTATATCAGAGAAAAAGCCCCGCTCTGCAAAACAGTTGGGACAACCCATCCAGCGGTCGCGAGGATGGTGGAAAAAAATATTTTCAGGAGGTAAGCCAGTCAATTGTTCAAGTGGTGAAGATTCATCAGGTGAAATAAAACCCGCCAATGCGGAAGAACTAAACTTATAGTCAAGTAGCGACTTGATCCCTTTACTTTATATGAGCCATAATTCATCCTCATTAGGTAAAAGGAACCTAGTCTAAGAGCAAAGATTTTTTTATTTAGAGTTTTTTTTATTAGTTACGATATGGCAGGATATTTCGGCCTTAGCTTTTAAATCACCAACGGCTTTTTTTAACTCCCTTTTGGTCTTTTGAAACTGGAAAAGATCCTCATTTAAATCGTGAGCTCTTAATTCTTTAGATATTAAAACTTCCCCGCGTTTTGCCAAAGGTTCTAATCGAGCTGCATCGCTCATTGCTGGTCCTTCGGGAGCAAGCTTTCTTAATGTGGGATTGAAAACCAAAGCGCATTCCCCAAAACTCATTCCGATCCGTGCCTCTATATTTTTAATTTTTAAAATTTCAATCAGTTTCAAGGAAAATTCAATTCCTGAGTTGGGATCTTCAAAACCAACAACTATTGCATCTCCCCATGTATTTGCATATTTCCCTAAATGCGGGTCACCAGGAAAGCTTTCCAGCAGGGCTTGGGCTGAAAAGCGTGTAAAGTTGATGCTACTTAATTGATCTTCAGCTGATTTTTTTGAGAACCCTGTTAAATCTAGAAAAAGAACTGTCAGCATTTCCTTAATTTGGTGCTCTGGATGGGATATTAAAAAGATAGTTTCTTGGAGGCTTTTAATTTGGTTCGATAAGTTTTTGCTATGACCTTTGTATTCTGAGAGCAAATTTTTTCTATCATGAAGTCTTTCCTTTATATCTGTAAATTCTTTTTGAAATTCTTCATCTGAACGAGAAAATTTGTCATTTACAATAATTCGAACTTTTGCTCCACTACCCTCATCGTTAACGGATCTAATATGAAGTTCTATGCCATCATAATCGTCTTGTAACTTTTCAACTATCAATGGGAGCATAGCAAGTTCGATAGGGGATATTCCTTTTTTATACTGTAATTCAATTTGGGGTTTTTCGGCATAAGCCCGCTCAAAATCCCCTTGGCCATATTCAACTAATTCCTTTCCTTCCCGATCCCAAAATACATTCTCGCATACAATATTTTTTATTTTCCAGCCAGTTTTTTGAACTTCCCATAAAAAAGCACCTGTTAAATCTACACTTTCAAAATTGGCATCAATTAAATTAGCTCGATTTAATACCGTATTTCTCAGGATGGATCCGGAAAGAACCACTCTATTTAGGTCGCCTCTCTCTAAAATGGCATTGGTAAGGTCAGCGCCTTTAATTATTGCTCCGACAAATTTTGAGTCTGTAAGGTAGGTGTTTTTTAAGTTTGCATTGTTAAGATTTGCAAAATTAAAAATGGCTCCATTAAGATCTGCGTGGGAAAGATTTGCATTGCTAAGGTTTGCATTAGCGAAAACAGACGCACTGCCAGTTGCACCGCTAAGGTTTGCGTTGGTAAGGTTTGAACAGCGAAAGTCACAATTTAAAATTATAGCATCGTTAAAGTTCGCACCAGTTAGATCTGAGTCCATAAAAGTCGTATCGCTAAGATAGCATTCACTAAAATCTACACCCTCAAGAGATGTTTTTCTCAGGTCTACGTTAGTGAGGGAGGTCTTTTTTAAATTAATATTTCCAAAAATAATATTTCTTAAGTCAGCGTTATTAAACCTGACGCTGCGTAAATTTGCATCACTTAGATTTGCACCTTTAAGATTTGAACCTGAAAAATCCGTATCGAAAATCTGCGCGCTAGTAAAATTTGTTTCTCGTAGGTTTGATTTGGTGATATTTGAATTTTTAACTTTAGCTTTACTGAGGTTAGCAAATGAAAGATCTATTCTAAATAACTTTGCAAGCTCAAGATCAGTTTCACTAAGATTAGCGTCTACTAATTCTGCAAAAGTAAGGTTTGCCTCTCTAAAATTAGCTCCCTTTAGGTTCGCCCCACTGAGATCCGTTTCGCTCAAATTTACTTTACTAAAATTCACATTTGGAAAATCCATTTCAGCTAAATCAGTGCCCGAAAGATCAATATCAATTGATCGATTATCTTTCCGCCACTGATTCCAATGTTCTGGGCCACGTAAAATATGATTGCGATGCTCTGGATTACTCATTTACCAAATTTTCTCAATTTTAATTAAGTAAAAAGGCCAAATTTTTTTTAACTTCAGCTCTATTCGGGAAGAAAAAGCAACTTCCCCAGAAGAAATATAACATAGGAAGAAAATATTTGATCTAGGTATGGCGCAAGATTAGGGCGGTTGTTAAACATTGGTTTGTCCTCCTAAATGAAGAGGAACTACATTGAAAGGAGAAGGAATCAACCTGAACCTGAAAATTTAAATTTTTGATTTAAAGAGATTCTTCTGGAAGAAGTTCTTGTGGGCTTAACTGGAGAGCGGGGGCTACTGGATGGAGTGTAAATCACCCCAGCACCCCAATTCGGGGCACGAAGACAAAGGTGGTAATATCACGCCCTCTTTGAGAAAGAGGGGGTTAGAACTTCCCATTTTTATGGCAAAAAATGGGGTGAACGACGGGATTCGAACCCGCGACCGCTCGGACCACAACCGAGAGCTCTACCAACTGAGCTACGCTCACCATTTTTTGATGTATTCCGACCTACAGATAAGAGGCAGATTTTAATCTATCCCTAAGCCTTTGTAAAGAAGTTGGCAAAACTATTTTGCGCCGAAAAAATGTCACCCTGAGGCTCTTGAGGGGGGATGAACCCTGCAACTCAGCATTACATGAAAAAAATCTCATACAGCCTGTTATTTGATCACGCGAAGGTGGCTGCGGTCGCGCGGGGTTTTGGATGTGCCCTCGGCACTGGGTTTGGCCTCTGCGCTCGGTTTGCCACTTGTTTTCAAAGATTTGAGTTTGTTTGCAGGTTTAGGTGCGGGTTTTTCCGCCGGTTCTGCCGCAGTTTGATCTGCCATCCCGCTCACTACCTGATCTGCCAGATTCATATCCGCCGGAATACTTTCTTCCCACACTTGCCCGTTTTTCATATTCGGATCATAAATCGCCCACACAGCTTCAAAGGGCAACCGACATTCATGCGGCCGGCCATTAAACGCCAGTGTCGCTGATATGGCGTCTTCATTAATTTCTATGGGTCTTCTGAAATTCAAATTGAAAATCAGGTTTAACGACGAATTGGCCTTCTGACTATCGGGGACATCCACCTCTGGCAATCGCGCGTCCAAACAGACCATGGCGTCGCCTGACTCCAGTAGATATAAAAGAAAATCGTACTTTTTCTTGTTGAGCGTTTCCATAATCTAAAAGTACCACACCACTGGGCGTGGAGCCAGTGCATCAATGACTTTTTTTAACGGGCAATAGTTAAGGGTGATTTCATCGCATTTTGCTGTTTGCAATGATTGTGAATGAAGCAACCCCTCCCCTTGTCAGGGGGGGATTACTAGCTCTATCTTGCAGGGTGTTTTTGCCGTCATCGCGAGCCGCAGAAGGCGGCGTGGCGATCCAGAGGGACAAACGGGTTTGCTTTGTAGATGCCCAAAAAATTAAAATATTCTAAAATTCTGGATATTGTGCCCGGTACGGGTAGAAGGAATGAAAATTAAATCCCCCGAACCCCCTTCGTAGAAGGGGGAGCTTCAATGGACCCCTCTTTTTAAAGAGGGGCTAAGGGGCCACTTCCCCAAGGCGTAGCCTTGTGGTACCATGCGGGAATTTCATAACGAATTTTTTTGAGGGCTTATTTTTATGCGTGGATTGATGTGGGTTGTTTTAATGGTGTTGTTAAGTTCAGGCGCCGCCTGGGCTGAAAAAGCGAAAACCGTTGAGGTATGGAAAAACCTGTTCACGTTGACTCATGGGGAAGGGATAGATTCCAACACCACGTTTCTAATCACCAAAGAAGGGGTGATTGTTGTGGATACGCGTGTCACCCCAGCCGAAGCAAGGTTAGTGAAAGAGGAGGTTCGCAAACAAACGCAACAGCCTATTTTGTACACGATCAACACGCATTATCACGGCGACCATACTTTTGGCAATCAGGTGTTTAAGGACACGCACACGATCATTGCGCATGAAAATGTTCGCAAAGCCCTTGAATATGAATCTGGGAAGGAACATTTAGAATTCTTTAAGACCCTGAAAATTCCTGGGATGGAGGAAACGGTGGTCACTCCACCCAATATGGTTTTCAAAGAAAAAATGCATGTCTGGGCCGGGGAGTACCATTTGCAGTTGATCCATATGCCGGGCCATACCGATGGCGACTTGTTTATTTATATCGAAGCTTTGAAGACGATCATTGCGGGCGACCTGATATTTAATGGAAAGATTCCTTATATGGGCGATGCCTATGTTGACGACTGGATTAAGGCACTCGATTATATTGGTGATTTGGATGCGGAAATATACATCCCCGGTCACGGCGACCCGGGTGGAAAACCTGTTCTAATTGCCATGAGGCATTATCTGATAGATTTGCGCCGACGGGTCAAAGTGCAGATCGAAGAAGGCAGCTCGTTGAAAGAAACCCAGGATGTGGTTCGACCCATTTTACAAGAGAAATACAAGAACTGGAAAAAACTGGAGTGGCTCGATGCCAACATCGAACGGGCTTACAAGGAGTTCAGCGTAAAATAAGTGAACTTAATTATTGGTTTTTTCAAGTAGCATATAGGTCTCGAAGCCGGCATCCATTTCTATAATATTTTTTCCTCCAGGAAAATCTTTCAACCAACTCGGTTCATGAGTTTTTCTTATAAGGAGTAATGCCTCCGGTTGTTGGAAAAGCTCGGTGGTATCTTGATGGACTTCCTGAATTTTTCCATCCATATAGTAGAAAAGGTCTTCACGTATTTTTCCGTATTTGTATACAGGCCGGTTATTGGCAACTTGTTTGATCTTCTCAGCAAAAGGCCGCAACGATGAATATTCGTTTACAATTCGGGCGGCAGGACCATGAACCAAAAAAAACAGAACAAAAGCCCAACCTGTTATCACTCCACTTACTTGAATTCCTGAATTTTGATTCAAGGCTTTCCTGAGACTGAGCCAGAAAAGCACCATCCCCAGAGTTCCCACAATTAAGAAAAGTGTTGGAGGCCGATGATTGTCGTAAAGAAGTTGTGCCATCCAGCGATCTCGGGAATTTAAAAATGCAGAAAATGATTCGAAATTAAAATTCGGTAAAAGAGCACTGAAGCCCAGAATCAAAACCAGCACCATCATCATTCCCATTACGATCCATGTTGGGAAAGATAGGCCTTGTTTTATTTCCGGGGCAATCCGAGAAAAATAGGCCGCAAGGATAACCGCCGCCATGGGATATAGGGGCAAAAGGTAATCGCCCCTTTTACCCGGGAACAAGGACAGGAAAATAAATAGGGTTGCAAAAGTTATGGCGCAGAATTTCCAGGAGATATCTTGATTCTTTAATCCGTACCCGATTGCGAATGGCAGGAACAGGCTCCAGGGTGCCATGCCCACAAAGATTTGCGGAATATAATAATAGAAGGGTTTCGGGTGAATGTGAATGGCTTCGCTTCCTGAAATTCTGCCTACGGTTTCCTGATAAATCATTTTAGAAAACTCTTCTCCACCATCAATAATCCCAAACGCTAGCCAGAGTGCAGACATGCCTATTGGAAGAAATAAAATATGGAGCCAGGGAACTTTAAAGGTTTTATGGGATCTACAAAAAATGAAAAGGGTCAATAGGGGAAACACCCACCCCAAAGGTCCTTTGGTTAGAACCGCCAGCCCTATTGCGATTCCTGCCCACCACTTGAGGGATTGTTTTTGGTCGCGGGAAAATTCCCATAGGGCGACAAATGCAAGGGTGATAAAAAAAACGAAGAGCATATCGATGCGGGCATGACTTCCCAGATAAGCGAAGCGCCAGCAGGTGGTGATAATTAATCCTGCAAGGCAACCGATGAGGGGTGAGAACAGGCGCATTCCCAAAAAGGTGGTGAGCAATACTGTTCCCGCACCGGCCAAAACCGAAGGAATTCTTAATGAAACTTCAGTCACCTCTCCCATAATCTTCGATGATAAGAGACCGGACCAGTAAAACAGGGGAGGCTTTGTGCGCAATTGTTGCGGGTGGATTTGCGGTAGCCAGAGGTTGCCGCCCTGCATCATATTTACTACGGGTACGCCTTCGCGCGCTTCTCTTTTCGAAAGGTCGGAATGAAAAATCGACCAGGAAAAAAGAAACGCCGCCAATAAAGCAGGACCCATTAAAAGATAGGGCTTTAATGACTCTTCATTTTGATTGAGAGAGGGCATAAAGAAATGATATTTGGCTTTATGGGCATTGAACTATCGTACCCTGTGTGGCACGAAGACAAATGAGAGGATATCACACCTGCGGCAGTTTGCCGCTGGCCCTAAGCCGAGTAGCCTTTTTTCTTCCAATAATCTCGAAGCGATGTAGAAGCGTCGAGACAGGTGTCCAGGTAGGTATGGTTTGCCGGAATCATTGGCATAACATGGCCATGGCTTTTGTCATTGTAGGGATATTTTACATCCAGGACATAAGGCCCCTTATGTTTAAGCATGCGCTTCAATGCTGGAACAACCTCTTCGGGTTTGGAAATACTTTCCGACTTAATTCCAAAAGCGTGTGCTACTTCGGCAAAATTGGCATCGCCAATATAGGTGTGACCTCTTAGAGATTTGTAGAAGCGGTCTTCCCATTGCGCCACCATTCCGAGATGGGCGTTATTGAGGACAATATTTTTTACTGGGATGTTTTCAATTTTCAAAGTTTGCAATTCTTGAATGTTCATCAAGAAGCTTCCATCGCCTTCGATGTTGATAACCTGCCGTTTTGGAAATGCAACTTGAGCCCCCATCGCTGCGGGCAGACCATAGCCCATTGCTCCTAAGCCAGAGGAGCATAGCCAGTTGTTGGGTTCATTGAAATCCAGAAACTGTGCGGACCACATTTGGTGTTGCCCCACGCCGACTGAGAATATGGCGTTTTTATCGGAAAGATTGTTTATATGGGAAACAACACATTGCGGAACAATTTGTCCTTTTATGCTTTCATAGGCTAAAGGGAACTCTTTTTTCCAATCATTGACTTGTTTTATCCAGGGCTTGATATCTTTTTTCGGCTCAACATATTTGTCCAATATTTTTAAAGCTTGCTTGACATCACCCTGAATAGGAACGTCGATCGTAATATTTTTATTTATTTCTGTCGGGTCGATATCTATATGAATGAACCGCGCTCCCTTGCAGAATTCGGCAAGTTTGCCTGTGACCCGGTCGTCAAAACGTACGCCCATTGCGATGACCAGGTCGGCATGGTTCATGGCAATGTTGGCATAAACTGCACCATGCATTCCGAGCATTCTCAAAGATAAAGGATCATTGGAGGGGAAAGCTCCCAGCCCCATGACAGTCGTTGTAACTGGGATCCCGGTTTTTTTTGCAAATGCCCGTAGCTCTTGCGAGGCACCACTGGAAACTATTCCACCGCCTGCGTATATGACAGGGCGTTTGGACGCTTGAATTTCATTTGCCGCTTTTTTACATTGCAGCACTGAAGGATTTAAGTTGGGTTTATAACTTGGGCAGTCGAATTTAACATTGAAGTCGACAACACTTTCCTGTTGTTGGATATTTTTTGGGATATCAACGAGAACCGGTCCCGGTCGTCCTGTCCGTGCAATATGAAATGCTTCATTTATTACGCGGGGTATATCTGCAATATTTTGGACCATGTAGCTGTGCTTAACGAGCGGAAAGGTGGACCCCATGATATCCGTTTCCTGGAAAGCATCGGTTCCCAAAACAGTACTGGGAACCTGTCCGGTAATTGCAACCAGAGGAATGGAATCCATTTTCGCATCAATGATGCCTGTGATCAGGTTGGTTGCGCCAGGTCCAGATGTGGCGAGGCATACGCCTACGTCACCGGTAGCCCGAGCGTAGCCACCCGCAGCAAAAGACCCGCCTTGCTCGTGTCTGGGCAAAACCATACGGATTTTTTTGGACAATGTCAGACCCTGATGGATTTCCATAGAAGCTCCACCCGGATAGCCAAATATAACCGTGACTCCTTCATTCTCCAGAGCTTTAACAAGAATATCGCGGCCCTTCATGGGGTGTCCGCTAGCTTTCGGAGTTTTCTTTGGAGCGGTCTTTTTTTTAGCTGTATTTTTGTTTTTTGTAGTCATGAACCTTCGCAGGTAATTGGCTGATAGTTAAATGAATGTCTAGATTTACAAATTAATTAGCAAGCCTTCTATTGGTTTAACAACACATGGCTATTTTCCGGTGTCCAGAGGCTTATGGCGAAGAAAAACTTTAGCGGAATTGGCCCTTGAAGTCAAATCCATTCCTTTAAAAAGCTCTTTTTTGTCAAAACGTTATGGGAAACAGGGGTGTCGACATCGGATGATCGAGTTTACTCCCCATTCATAGCTTTTAAGATGAGCCCTTCGCGCAGGCTGTACTCGCTCACCGTGAGCATTTTACAATCAAAGGCTAACATGGTTTCCAATACAATTGTGGTTCCGACAATGATTAAGTCTTCCCGCCCGGGTTCAAGAGGTTTTAGTTGCAACCGTTGTTTAAGCGATTTCCCTTTTAGATCATAGAGAATAGATTTTGCTTCCTGATAGGAAAATTTTGAACCGTGAATTTTTCCAGGATCGTAAGGATAAATATTATTCTTCAAAGCCGAAAGAGTGGTGACTGTGCCTGCGGTTCCAATTAAAATTTCTGGAGAAAAGACAGATAGTTTTTTTTTCACCGCCTGCAGTTCATTTCGTAAATAACTTTGCAGGCTTTGAAACTCTTTTTCGTCCACGGGGTGCTTGGAAATGAACTTTTCTGTCAACCTCACTACCCCCAGAGAAGTACTGCAAAAACCCGCTATGTTTTCCCCTTCTGACAATATGAACTCGGTGCTGCCGCCTCCGATATCAAAGGTCAGGGCTTTGCGATTATTATGAGGAATTTTCCAAAACACTCCTTGCAAGGTGAGTCGTGCTTCTTCTTCCCAGGGAATAATTTTGATATCTATACCCGTTTCATTTTTTGCGAGACGAACGAACTCCTGTCCATTTGAAGCTTCCCGAACGGCGCTGGTCGCCACTGCAAAAAGAGGGGGATCGCCATTCTCCAGGCAAGTCTGCCGAAATTGGGATAACACTCTTAGCGTGGCATCGATTCTACTTTTTATGAGTTTGCCCTGGCTATCCATACCTTCACCCAGGCGAGTGATATCTCTTCTGGAAACGAGCAACTTAAACTCCTGGTTCCCCGTAGACTCAAGAATAAGCAGGCGAACCGTGTTTGAGCCAATATCAATGGAGGCTATCTTTTTCATAACATGTTCGACCTGTCACCCCCCTGCCGGGGCATGAGGGATAATAAAAAACACCACACCTGCGGCGGTTCGTCGCTAGATGGGAAAAGCTTTTTCACTGTCCATGGTGAGCAGCAAGTAGAACCCCAATACGGTAAAAAGTAGATTCGGACCCCATGCCGCCAGAACAGGATCGAATGTGCCTCCTTTCCCTAATGAGATACTCATTGCATATAAAAATGAGAATACAAATCCCATGGCAATATTGATTCCGATACAAAACAATAGGCCTCCGTGCCTGCTGGATCGAATGGACAATGGAATTGCCAATAAAGCCATAACCACACTGATAAATGGATAAGAAAGTTTGCGATGAAATTCAATCCATTTCATTGTTGTGTCTTTTCCTTCTAATGTCTGAAGTTGAATTTCATTGTATAAGTCGCTAAGGCTCATTTCTTCTGGCCGCTTGTTGGCTTTAGATAAATTTTTAGGCGTTTCCGGTGTGGGAAAGAATTTTTTTTCAAAATATTTTGTAGATTGTATTCCAGCTTTATTAAATTTACGTACGTAGCCATCGATGAACTCCCATTTATTGATAGACCAAACGGCTTCCCGGGCATCGATGCGTTGTATGATGGATTGGTTTTTCCCTGGCTTTAAAATAACAACTCCCTCTAATCTTGATTTGTAGGGGTCAAAATAATCTATATTCCATATATCGCCATTGACCGATTTAAACCAAAGGTTTTCGGTGGGGATTTTTCCGTAAGAAGCTCGGGCCTGTATTTTCCCCATAAAAATATAATTCATTTTTTGATTGGTAACAGGAGATACAAATTCGCTACTGGCAATAACCAATAAGGCAATAATTAAAGATGCCCCTATGACGGGAAACGTAATTCCCATAACGCCAATTCCACAAGCTTTCATGGCTGTGAATTCGTTATTTTTTGCAAGCGAGGCCAAGGTGATAACCGTTGCCAGCAGAACGGCCTGAGGAGCCATGTAAAAAAAAATGAAGGGAACTTTGAAGATATAATACGAGACCAAATCAATCATAGGTGCGTCTTTTGCCAAAAACTCATCAATTCGTTCAAAAAAATCGACGATTAGAAAAATCCCTATCAAACCACTGGCAGTAACCAGGTAAACTTTTACAAAAAGGGATAGAACATATTTCTTTAGCAGTGTCATAAGGTGACTTTTATTTTTATTTGAATTTCAAGTCGCATTTAGTGTGGGAATTGCAGAGTTTAAGACCGGGCGTAAAAATTCAAGGTCCCTGTTATTGGTAAGAGTTTGCCTTATATATTCCAGAGTGGGTTCAATATATTGAAGATATCGATCATTATTTAAAACTTTAGATTGATAGGCAAAAGTGCCAATGGCTTTTAAATTTCTTTGCACCGACATCCAGTCAAAAATTTTATAAAATAGATCTCTTTTGATTCGTATCCCGCTTTGATCCATACACTCGATATAATATTCCAGCAGTGCATTTCTTTTAGATTCATCGAGGACAATATAGGAGTCTTTTAGAAGGGAAACCAGATCATACTGACAGGGACCCATTCGGGCATCCTGAAAATCTATTATCCTTAGTTCGTCGTTGTGTATCATTATATTTCGTGAATGGTAGTCTCGATGGGTGAAAACTCGATCCTGTTCCGACAATGTTGCGCAAAGTGTGCGCAATGCTTCCCTGATTTGGGTTTTCTCGTTTGCCTTCAATGAATTCATCAGCATGCCTTGGACATAGTGCTCCAACATGAAATCCATCTCCCACATCAATTTTTCTTCGTCAAAAAATAGTGAATGAGCTGGGCAATCGGGGGTTATCTCTTCTGTGGCACGGGTATGAAATACAACTATGGTCTCGATGGCTTTTTGATACCAGTATAGGGTCTTTTCCGGCTCTTCACTAATTTTATCAGCAAGATGAGTGTCTCCACAATCCATTAAAAATAGCAATCCACGTTCTGAATCGAAATGCAATATGTCTGGCACAGACACATCTATTTTTTGGAGAAACTTCTGCATGCAGTTAAAATCAGGTTCTGCTTCCAAGCTGGCCAATTGCATAATGATGACGGAGCTTGGGGCCTTAGGTGAAGATTCCAAACAATAGTTTACTCTGTAATAATTTCTATCAGAGGCGTCGCCTTTAAGGAGCGCACATTTTATTTGTGCAACGGGTTCTTGGGAAATTAATCTCAGTCCGTGAATTAGATAATTTTCGTCAAACCGGCCAAAATTAGCAGTGGGATTTTTCATAGGTATAAAAAAAATCTATTTCAATTATCAAACATCTAATGTAGCATTCTGTTTTTTTTATTAAATCCAAGCGGAGATTTTCAGATGCCGAAACCAAGTTATCATATTTTAGTTTGTACCAACAGTCGTCCTCCGGGGCACCCGCGCGGATCTTGTGGTGAGAACGGTTCAAATACAGTTTTTGAAAAGTTGTCCATGGGAGTCGAGCAAAAAGGGTTGTTTGGTAAATGTACAGTCACCAACACCGGTTGCATAGGTCCTTGCGGTGTTGGCCCGGTGGTTATTGTTTACCCAGACGGGGTCTGGTATCAAAAAGTCCAACCTGAAGATGTTGATGAAATTCTCGATCAACATGTGGGTCAGGGTAAAAAAATTGATCGACTCGAAATCCCGGATGAGCTCTGGGGCTAACTCCTTGGCGTAGAGTCAATTGATTTACCCCCATCAAGCAAATAGTTGTTTTTAATTATTTTTAAATAAGTAGAAGGCTCCTTTCCTCTTTTAGGAAGGGAGCTTTTTATATTTCTGCCTCTACTTTTCCTGAGGAGATTTTTTGTATCTGACTCCAGAGCTCTTTTCTCCCGGTATGATTTTTACTTGAATAGGTCACCGATGCTAGCGCATTTTCTCCCATAAACGCATTTTTGATTATTTTGGTCTGCTTGCTACGTTCGGTTCCCGAGAGCTTGTCTGCTTTGGTAATGGCAAGAATATAATATCGACCCAAGTCTTCCAACCATTCCTTTAGTGTCAGGTCGAGCTCTGTCGGTTTGCGGCGGATATCGACGATGAATATAATTGCCGATAAAGATTCGCGGTGGACAAGATATTCCTCGATCATTGTTTTCCATTTTTTTTGAAGGGCAGGGGTGACCCGCGCAAATCCGTATCCCGGAAGATCCGCAAACATCAGGGCTTCATTAATCTTGAAAAAATTAATTTCTCTTGTTTTTCCCGGTGTAGAGCTGATGCGAACCAGTTTTTTCCTGTTTAACAGGGAACGAATTAGGGAAGACTTTCCGACATTGGACCGCCCCACAAAAGCAAATTCGGGATAAGGTTCTTTGGGGTATTGCTTGGCTGAAACGGCGCCGGTTAGGAACTCCGTGTTGATTACTTTCATGGTTGTATGTGTTAAAGACTATTAATTCCCAAACTTGTTTATGACTAAACCTGACAATAGTTTGGGGTAAAAGAAAGTAGCTTTCTGAGGCAGGCGAATTCCCATTCCTGCTAAGCGTCTCACTTCATTTATTTGGGTCGGATTCATAAAAAAGGCAATATCGTAATCCCCTGCATCCACCATTTTCATAGCTTCTTCTGAGTTTACTTTGTATGAAACATATTGCTGGTTTGATTTTTCACGTGTGTCAATTTTAAGGATTTCCCTGAAAATTACAGCATGCAACTGCATTACATCTAGAACTTGTAAATCCTTGGGTTCATCTTTATCCAGTAAAGGAAGGATATTTTTTGGGTCATTAGCGATCAATGTATAAGTATGACCTTTACCCATATAAGCGCAAAAGGCGATGCTATTCTTTCCAAACTCTTGTAGACGAGATTTTATTTCTGTTCCGTTCACTTCGGTATTCCAGAGGATGACATCGAAATATACGCTAGCACGTTTTAAAAAAATATCGCGGTCAAATGGAGTCGGACTTTTTACAACTCGGTGAATAGGGAAAATGGACATTGAGCCAGAATCCATATTTGTTAAAAACATCATGACGTGAGAACTGTCTGGAACTTTGTCTTCATTTTTTTTCGCGAAGGCCAAGGCTGTTTCATATCGGTGATGGCCATCGGCAATGTATATTTTTTTATCGCGAATTAGATCGCAGATTTTTTGATTATTCTCAGCATCGTTTAATCGCCAAAGCTTGTGTAAGACTTTGCCATCATCAATAACAGACAAGGGTTCTGATTCTGACCCTTGATTTAAGAAAGAATCGATAGCTCCTTCAGGGTCTGAGTATAAACCGAAGATGGGGCTGAAATTAGCGTGGCAGGTATTGAGAAGCTTTGTGCGATCGGTTTTGGCTTTTGATAATGTGAATTCATGAGGGCAGATATTGCCTTCACTAAAATCCTCCGTTTTGACGCGCGCAAAAAAACCAATGCGGCAAAACTGCTCTCCTTCAAACTCATATTCCTGGCTGTAAAGATAGAACCCCGGTTCCCCGTCTCTTTTAAGAACCCCTTTACTAATCCAATCCTTAAAAACTTTGGCCGATCGGGTGTAGCGATTGTCGGCGTCAGAGTCCTGGTCGAATTCTTTACCCAATATGAGCCGGACTACATTATTTGGGTTTTTATTGTACAAAGCTTCCTGCTGTTCTGGGGATATTACATCGTAAGGCGGTGCGGTAACGCCATCAAGCGGACCGGTAATATCGGTGTCGTACAATAGGCCATTAAAGGGACAAACTTCGATCATATTTTGATCTCACTTTGAATATTGCAGGGTATAAATTATATAAAAAGATTATAGCAAATATAGAAAAGAACTTCCTACAATGCCTCGCATTGGCATAATTCGCGAATATAACGTACAAGTTCGTGGATGGTAGAATCCTCTAGTGTATTTCCCCACGCTGGCATACAAGGGGCTCGTCCCACAGATAGGCCGCCAAATTTTATGGCTTCGAAAAATTGTTCGTCCGTTCGAGTTTCCATATAATCGGCTTTGGTGTGGTTTCTCGGTGGAACGGTTAAAAATTTGGCGTTAATACCATCTCCTTTACCTTT
>Ga0233439_10001886_pt1 | contig 24944 bp, 21 predicted proteins | sample SI_123_September_6_FD_182713 | JGI IMG/M metagenome (GOLD analysis project Ga0233439, IMG submission 182713) | Seawater microbial communities from Saanich Inlet, British Columbia, Canada - SI_123_September2016_100_MG | ecosystem: Environmental > Aquatic > Marine > Inlet | place: Canada: British... | reverse complement strand
CCTGTGGCTCCGCGGTTGCCTGTGATTACTGAAGCGTTTTCAGCTATCTCTAGTGCATTAACCATGTTCTCTGTGGAGATGTTCGGATTCAGTCTGACCAACAAATCGAAACCGAATTCGCGACCGATCACTGAAGCGGTGCGAAGGATCTGGTTACACTCTTCCGGCAGACGATTTAATCGAATGCCCACGGCCTCTCGAACTCCCTCGGGAATCCTGAAATCGTCGATATCAACATGACCATCGACGTTCGTTTCCAAGTGTGAAAGATCACGCGCTATTTCACTTATGAAAAATGGATTGCCATGTGTCCGTTGGTGAATTTCGGTCAACAGTTGAGATGACGGGGTCACTTGGCCAACAGATTCAACTAATTCGTTAACCTCTTGCTCATCGAGACCGCTAATAAGCAACCTTCGGAATCGTCGATTGCGGGCGAGCGTGGCGAGACTTGCCGAGAGTGGATGGCGCCGAGAAAGCTCGTCATCTCGGTAGCTCCCGACGATCATTATCGGGATCGTGTCGATCGATCTTGATAAGAATTCCAGAAGGTCAAGAGTCGCCTGATCGGCCCAATGTAGGTCGTCGAGAATTAGAACTATCGGTTGTGTACGCGCTATTTGCCCAAGAAATTTATGGACTGAATCGAAAAGGTTAAATCGGGCTTGTGACGATTCGTGCTGAACTGTAGATGCGCCTCGGGAACCTTCAGGAAGAACCTCTGGTATGAGTTCTGCAAGGGCTTGTGAATGGGTCTCAAGTGCTGCTGTGATATTGCTGGTCGAGTTTGCGAGGATAAGCCGAAGCACCTGAACCCAGGGCCAGTATGGTGGCGTGCTGTCGCCTTCGAAGCAGGAACCATTGACGACCACGATGCCTCGCGAAGAGGCGATTCCGGCGAATTCTTCGAGCAGCCGCGTTTTGCCTATGCCGGGTTCGCCGCTGACTATCACGATACTGCCACTGCCAGAATCGACTGTGTCTAAAGTCGACGTAAGTTCAGCAAGTTCCTGTGAACGTCCTATGTACTGGTCAGCACCAGACGAAAGTGGCAAGTATCGGCTCCGAAAGTAGATGATCGTTAGGTCACGCATGATATGCGATCCGAGAAGCCGCCCGGAAGGTTTTTGAGTGACGTTGGTGGGGATTGATTGAAGACGAGCAGTGAATCGGATGGCTTAAACAAGTAGGGGCAGGAATTTATCCTGCCCCTACTTGTTTAACCTGTGAAGAGTTTTGTTTGCGTCAGATGCGAACTGGCTCTTGGTCGTTATTTCGATCTGTCTACGGATTAGTCTCAGCGACTGACGTCGGTTCAACTTGCCATAGTCAAAGTGCCACTGGCACTTTAGTCGTCGGCCATTACGGCTGTTTCTTCTCGCTGTGGTTCTCGGTACATCCCACCGTTACGGTAGCGTGTCCGCGCTGCCGGGTGGTGTCGCAGGAACGGCGGAATCGCCATTGATGCAGGATCTTCGAGTGCCTTTCGAGCAATCGTTTCGGCTTCTTCCTCAATTTCACCAGCAACCGGGAATCCAGTGGCGATGATTGTGAGTTTTACTTCGTTTTCCATCTTCGGGTCGGTAACCGTACCGAAGATGATGTTGGCATCGGGGTGAACTGTCGAAGCGATCACCTCTGAAGCACGTTGTACTTCGTCCAACGTAAGATCTGTGCCGCCGGTGATGTTGAAGATCACACCTTTGGCTCCGGCAATTTCGACTTCCAATAGCGGCGAGTTGATCGCCTCTTCTGCAGCTTCGATTGCTCGGTTTTCGCCCGTGCCTTTACCGATAGCCATCCATGCAGGACCGGCGTTATCCATAACGGCTCGGACATCAGCGAAGTCAAGGTTGATCTCGCCTGGGACGAGAATCAGTTCTGCGATCGACTGTATGCCCTGGCGAAGAACATCATCTGCCAGTTTGAACGCACGGTCCATCGTGAGTTGTTCATCGGAGATAGCGAGAAGTCGGTCGTTAGGAATAACGATTAGAGTGTCGACCACTTCACGGAGCATCTCGATGCCTTCGAGTGCCTTTTTCTTGCGAACCGCACCTTCAAATGCGAATGGCTTGGTTACGACACCGACTGTAAGTGCGCCGAGGCTTTGGGCAACTTCGGCAACAACTGGTGCGCCTCCGGTTCCGGTTCCGCCACCCATACCGGCAGCTACGAATACAAGATCGGCACCCTTGAGCACTTCCTTGATTTCATCACGATCTTCTTCGTGACACTGTCGACCCTTTGATGGGTCACCACCAACGCCGAGGCCGCGAGCGGTTGAGTCGCCGACACGTAGTCGGACGGGAACCGATGCGGCGTCGAGCGCCTGTGAATCGGTGTTTACTGAAATGTATTCAACCTCAGGTACTCGTTCTCGGTACATTCGGTTGACAGCGTTCTGGCCGCCACCACCAACACCAACTACTTTGATGTTTGCGGTACCGACAGAACCTTCTGGAATCGGTGTGTTGTGGTCAGGCATTTTCGTTCGATCTCCCCGGCGATTAAGGCGGGCTATGAGGGCTTGTACGACCGATTAGTTTTCGCTAGTTCGGTTCGTCACTGCCTTCGCTAATGAAGCAGATACCCTGACTCTACCCACTGTCCCTTAGGCGATTCCTAGAAGATTTTGTGCGCGATTCGGCGTGTTTCCCCGGATTGTCATGGTCGAAAAATTCAAATTGCGCCAAATATGCGGTAGAGCTACACTCAGGGTCTTTCCCAGAGGCTCCGTTAAAAGAAGCCCCTGTAAAGGTTGATCCGCAAACGACGCAACTTTCACCATTTCAGGAGAACGAACGTATGAACGGTTATGAGGCGATAGCAAAAATCTTGAAGCAAGAGGGTGTCGAGTGGATGGCATGCTTCCCTGCCAATCCGTTGATCGAGGCCATCGCTAAAGAAGGAATCAAGCCGTTCGTTTTTCGACAGGAACGTGGCGGAATAATGGCTGCCGACGGCTTCTCTCGAATGATGGCTACGGAAGGTAAGTTCGGAGTTTTCGCTTGTCAGGGTGGACCCGGAATCGAGAACGCATTCGGTGGAATTGCACAGGCTTCGTCCGAGGGCGTGCCGATTATTTTCCTTCCCGACGGACCCGGCGTTGGCGTGACTCCAACCTCACCTAACTTCTCAGGCCCTGACAACTTCCGATTCATCACCAAGTGGGCGCAGTCGGTTACCCATGCAGAACGCATCCCTGGGCAGATGCGACAGGCACTTTCGATCATGAAGAACGGTCGACCCGGTCCTGTGATGCTCGAAATGCAGCGTGACGTAATGAGTAACGAGGTTTCGAGCCTTGATGACTTCCGTTCGCCTCAGCGATACGTTGCGGCTCCTGATAAATCTGACTTGCGTGCAGCAGTAAAGAAGCTTTTGGCTGCTAAGAAACCTGTAATTTGGGCAGGACAGGGAGTGCTCTACGCTGGTGCGGCTGCCAAGTTGACCGAGCTTGCTGAACTAACACAAATTCCAGTTATCACAACGATGCCTGGTAAATCTGCGTTCGACGAACGTCACCCGCTGTCTTTGGGTGCGGCTAACAAGTCGGCACCTAAGGGTGTTTGGGAGTGGTTGAAGTCGAGCGACGTATTGTTCGCCATTGGTGCGAGCCTCACTAAGACCAACTTTGGAATCAATATTCCATCTGGTAAAACTCTGATTCACTCGACTGCCAACTACGACGATATCGATAAGGAATACACCACCGATATCGGCCTGATTGGCGATGCTAACAAGACGATCTGCATGCTTATAGATGAGATCAAGGCGGAGATCGGTGAAGAGGGACGTAAGTCCGATTCATCGAGCCAAGAAGCTGTCGCAGAGGTTAAGAAAGAGTGGATGAACGATTGGGCAGCACTGCTCAATTCGGACATGGATCCGATCAACCCTTACCGATTGGTGAACGAGATCAACAAGGCTGTTGACCACGAAAACACTATCGTGACTCACGATGCTGGTCACCCGCGTGATCAGTTAATGCCGTTCTACACAGCGACTGTTCCTCATAGCTACATTGGCTGGGGCAAGAGCACTCACCTCGGCTACGGAATTCCGTTGATGATCGGGGCAAAAATCGCTCACCCTGAAAAGATGTGCATCAACTTCATGGGCGATGCTGCGTTCGGAATGTCGGGTCTCGATCTTGAAACCGCTAACCGAATCGGTGCGCCTATTACCACTGTTCTTTTGAACAACGGAACCATGGGTGGCTACAACCGAGCGTTGCCAACTGCGATGGGCGAGTACAACGCTGGAAATATGGGCGGAAACTACGCTGGAATCGCTGAAGACCTTGGCGGAGTCGGTATCAAGATTACCGATCCTTCTGAAATCGGTGGTGCGCTAACGAAGGCTCGCCAGATCAACGACGATGAAGGCAAGAGCGTGCTGCTCGACGTAAAAACCCAGCAGTGGCTTGAGTTCTCGGAATACAAGGACTAGTTCCGACTTCTAATTAGTACGTGAGAACGGGGCGATCTGCATTTTGCATGATCGCCCTTTTTCGTTGACGTTATTACTGGCGATGTATATAAAGTGGCAGTGATCGTATTTAGGTACATCGAAATCGATCTGGAAATGACCGACATTTACGAAGTGAGGGATAAAGCATGGCAGAGAACCCAACACCATCTGAAGATAATCAAGATGCGACCGATGCCGATAATGGGGCAGTGGGCGAAGCCACGACCACTCTTGGGACCACCGAGAATGTCGCTGGGTTACTTGCCTACATTCTCATGTGGCTGACCGGAATCATTTTCCTGATGACGGAAAAAGACAATGATTTTGTTCGATTTCACGCAATGCAGTCGATCGTTGTATTCGTCCCATTAACAATCGCTTCATTGATCGTAGGATTTCTTCCGGTCATTGGTGGGTTAGTCACTGTGATCTTGCAGATTTCCACGGTTATTATCTGGCTCTTCATGATGTATCAGGCGTTTCAGGGCAATCGCTACAAGCTTCCGTACGCCGGCGAATTTGCAGAAACCCAGCTGAAAAACATGGATAAGAAGTAGCACTCGAACCGTCGGGCTCGCGATAGACGCTTGCTGGCGTGCCGAACCGTATATGGGAACTAACAAAGCCTTGAGATATCGTTTGTCATCTCGCTCATTGGTCGTTCTCGGACTAGCAGCGGCATTGTTGTTGATGATTATTGCTTGCGGCAGCAGCGAACCAGCTACCCCACTTGAACGAGTTGTCGACGATTCACGGGTGTTTACAGTGTCTGATCTCACAGCCGCCGGAATGAAAGCATCTAAGCAGTACCACGTGGAAGAACTTCCCGGCGGAATCGACGCTTGGTACGGATTTATTCGTACTGAAGCAGGCCCACTCGATGTTGAGGCTCGTTTCTACGCCAGTCACGTCGATGCAGTCGAGTTGGGAACTGCACTGGCTGAAGCCGTTTCCGGTGATGATGCCGATATTGAGGAAGACACAACCCCGTGGCCTGAGGGATATAAAGATCGCCAGCGAATGCGAAGTGGTGGATCTTCCGACCTCGCTGCTTGGAGCGGTCAACGCGGACCGAACTACGCCGATTTTGTGGTTTACGGGAACATGATTCTGCTGTGCCAGGGCGACGAGCCCGATCAATCGATCAACACGTGCTACGAATTGATTAATGCTGTTGTCGGTGATTCGTCCAACTAACCCTGAATCGTTCAGGTAAAACCGGGTAGTAAATATAAAAACTGCGGGCAGTCGATCTTCAAACAAAATGGCTGCTCGCAGTTATTAACTGGCTTCGGCGGTACTACTTATCGAATGATTTGAGGATGCGCTCGCACGCTTCATCGACCGCCACCCGTGCCGAATCAAAAATCCCTATTAACTCGTTGAATGCGTGAGCCATACCGGGATACTGCGTGTAGGAAGTATCTACACCTGCGGCGCGCAATGCCTTTGCGTAGTCGACAGCCTCATCGACCAGCGGATCGTACTGTGCTGTGATGATCGTCGCATCCGGTAAACCGGCAAGCGACTCGGCCCTGATTGGCGAAGCGTATGGTGTGTGCCCGTTCGACTCGCCATCCGGCCCGAGATACTGCTTCCAGAAAAACCGCATGCTGTCCTGAGTCAGTGCGAACGAATCGCCGTGAGTGGTGTACGAACTGCGCTCGAAGTCGTAGTCGATCACAGGACAGAACAGCACTTGGTGTTTGATCTTAGGCCCACGCGTATAGCGCGCCATCTGTGCCACAACCGCCGCTAAGTTTCCGCCAGCAGAAGTTCCTGTTACTGCGATGTTGGCTGCGTCGATTCCTAAGTCCTCTGAATTCTCAAAAGACCAAACCAAAGCTGCGTAGCAATCATCAGGCGCTCCGGGGAAACGAGTTTCTGGAGCCAATCGATAGTCAACAGATACGACAACAGCGTTTAGCTGATTGCACATGCGCCGAGCCGAGGGATCTTCATGGTCAAGATCGCCGATGAGCCACCCGCCGCCGTGGAACAACATCAATAGGGGATGCGGTCCGGTTGAATCAGGACGATAGATGCGAATCGGTAAATCACCAGCCGGTCCAGGAATAGTTCGGTCGGTAATATCTGACACCGGTTCGAGATCGGCAGGAATCACCGCTCGCCAGATGCGTGAATTTTCTCGTGCCTGATCGGGTGAAACTTCGCTATTGGGGGCGAGGTTTAGTGCCAGGCGCTTATCCCGAAACTCTATTACTTGTGTGTGCAGTGGCAAGATCGATTCCAGGTTCAGTCTGCAAGGTTGTGATTATTTAGCGAACGATCGCAGGATGCCAGCCGAAGCTTCGTCGCAGGCTTTTACCGCATCGTCGATCAGCCCGAACGATCCGTTGAAGCCGTGTGTCATGCCAGCGTATTCGGTGTAAGTCACGTCGTTGCCAGCAGCTTTTAGGGCAGCTGCATAGTCGGCGGCTTCGTCGAGCAGCGGGTCGTATTCAGCGGCAATCACTGTCGCATCGGCAAGACCGGAAAGATCTTCAGCGCGGATCACTGAAGCGTAGGGGTGATGACCGTCTCCGTCGGAACCAATGTATTGATCCCAGAACCAACTCATTCCCTCTGTAGTTAGTCCGTAACCTTCTGCATTCGCGACACACGAAGGACGTTCAAAGCTGCGGTCGATCACTGGGCAGTACAGCACTTGATGCTTGATCGTTGGTCCGCCCCTGTCGCGAGCCATGAGAGCGACCGCTGCCGAAAGATTTCCACCGGCAGACGTACCGGCAACCGCAAGATTCGAAGCGTCAACGCCAAGTTCCTCGGCATGCTCGACTGCCCAAACGGTCGCTGCGTAGCAATCCTCGGGAGCAGCAGGGAATCGGTCTTCAGGCGCCATCCTGTAGTCGACCGAAATCAGTACGGCATTGACTCGATTTACCAGACCTCGTGAAGTCGAATCTTCGCTGTCGAGATCGCCGATCACCCATCCACCGCCGTGGAAAAGCATGATTAGCGGGTGCGGACCTTCGGTGGTTGGTCGATAAATACGAATCGGAATTTCGCCAGCAGGACCCGGAATTGTTCGCTCGGTAATTTCACCAACGGGTTCCTGAACCGATGGGATTGCAATGCGTCCTGCTGTGGCATTCGCCCGGGCTTCCGTCGGCGTGATATCACGGTTGTCGGGGAAGCCAAGAGCGGCGCGGCGATCCATCAGTGCTTGTACTTGTGGGTGAAGAGGCATGGTGTTCTCCGGTGATCGATTCGTTTTTGATGGCAGAAATTTACCAGAGTCCTGATACGAATGAGTGCCGGGAATGATTGGCGAGGTCGTTCATTGGCACATAGAGTTACCGGCATGTCGACGAACGCTCAAACATATTCTTCGTTCGAAATGATTCTCAGTGTAGTGCGTCGAGAGATTTCGAGCAGTGCTGATTCGCCAGTTTTGATTGGAATTGACGGTGGCGGTGGTTCGGGTAAATCGACGCTAGCGAAGAATCTTGCGGCTGCGCTCGGTGACGCTTCTTTGATTCACCTCGATGATTTTGCCGACTGGACCGACGATTCGAACTGGCAGTTGAGCACGTTCGCCGAGCGCGCTCTGAAACCGCTGCTCGCTGGCATTACGTCGAAGCACCAGCGTTACGACTGGCCGACAGACACCTTAGGCGAGTGGTTCGAAATCCCACCCACCGGAGTGGCAATAATTGAAGGTGTAACCGCCTTGCGCAACGATTTGAGAGACTTCTGGAAGATATCGATATGGGTCGATTGCCCACGTGAGCTTCGACTCGAACGGGGTGTTGCACGTGACGGTGAAGCAATACGTGCGAAATGGGTCGAAGAATGGATGCCCGGCGAAGATCAGTACTTCATCCGCGAGCAACCTTGGGAATCGGCATCGTTTTTGTTTGATGGCTCCGGCGGCGAGTCTTCCGGTTTTACGCCGCCAGCGTAGCGATCTGGCGAATTGTAATTATCTAGCGGTGTCGATTGCCCTTAGAATGAGCTGATCGAAATTCGCAAGCGTATCGTCGCTCGCTCCCCAACACTGGAAAAATACGAACGAGAGAAGCATGAAGACCACTGGATTCCGAACACTGGTGCTGGGTACTCCCTGGCGAAACCTTACCTACTGCATCATCGAAACCGACGAAGGAATGATCGGTGTTGGTGAAGCTCGTGTTCTGGGTAAAACCCATACGGTCATCGAGTACCTAAAAGACGCTCAGCGTCACTTCATCGGTCACGACCCGTTCGATATCGAAGCGCTTTACCGTCGAATGACTCTGTTGGACTTCGGTAAGCCGGGCGAGGTTGTTTACACGGGCTTGGCTCTCGTCGAGTTGGCGTTCTGGGACATCATCGGCAAGAAGACTGGTCAGCCAGTATTCAAGCTGCTTGGCGGTCAAGTCAAAGAGAAAATTCCTGCCTACGCAAACGGCTGGTACACAGTAGAACGTACGCCTGAAGCATTCGCTGAAGCTGCTCGTAAAGTGGTTGATCGCGGGTACCGCGGGATGAAATTCGATCCGTTCGGCAACGGTGATATGGAACTTGAACGTTCGGAATTCTTCCGCTCGCTTGATTTGATCGAAGCTGTGGCAAATGTAGCCGGCACGCGTGCACAGATCATGATCGAAATGCACGGTCGATTCGCGCCGGTTCAGGCTCGTGAAATCGCTCGCCACATCGAAAAGTACAACATCGGTTGGATCGAAGAACCGGTGCGACCTGGTGATACTCCAGCACTACAGTCGGTGCGGCAGCACACGTCATTGCCTATCGCTACTGGTGAACGCCTTTACGGTGCACCTGAATTTAGGGAAATTTGGGGATCGCAGAACGTCGATGTTCTGCAGACCGATATTACGCAGTCGGGTGGAATTTTCGAGACGAAGAAGATCGCCTCGACCGCCGAGACTTACTCGATCATGGTTGCACCGCACAACGTTGGCGGAATCGTTTCGACGATGGCTGCGTTGCACCTGTGTCTCACGCTTCGGAACGCCAAGATTTTGGAGCACTTCAACGACTTTGCTGATCCGCATGTGAAGAAGGCTGGAACTGGCTATCCAGAAGTGGTCGATGGCTACTTCCCTGTGCCAGATAAGCCGGGTTGGGGCATCGAGCTTGATGAGGACTTCATCAAGGCGAACCCACCGAACTACACATCAGCCGGAGTTATTGCCGACCCCGGCCTGAACATGTTCGAGAACGCCAACTGGGCTAAGCGTGGGCAGGACGACTAGGGTGCCAGTGGCACTTTTTCTCCCGTAGGCTCGAACTGATCTAATTTGTGCGAATGATCCGGCACTTCAAAGTGCCGGATCATTCGCGAATAGCTGGACGTTGTTTGCCAACCTGTTGGATTCGCCGTCATGACAGAGTGAGATGTGGTCGCGCATAATCGGATTGACCTTGCCCGTACCTCTTTGCGCGCCTAAACTTTCGCCATCTTGTTCTTTTGTAGCTTTCGAAGAGGAAAAACATGGCGAAGATTCTGACTCAGGATCAAATCGATCAGTACAACCGTGAGGGCTATATCGCCGTTCGTGAGGTTTACACGCCCGCAGAGGTTCGTGAACTTCAGGAAGTGACTGAGGAGTTCGTGCAGAAATCGGCCGAGGTTTCGCAGCACACTGAGATATTCGACATTGATATCAAAGCAGGTCACTCGGCTAACAATCCGAAGCTGCGACGAATCAAGAATCCTCACCTGCACCACGATGCCTACAACCGGGCGATGCGGAATCCGAAGCTTCTCGACATCCTAGAGCAGCTAATCGGTTCCGATATTCGTCATCACCACACCAAGCTGAACAACAAGGCGCCGCGTGGCGGAGCGCAGGTCGAATGGCACACCGACTGGGGCTTCTACCCTGCAACAAACGACGACATTCTCGAAGTTGGAGTTGCTATCGATGCGATGACGGTCGAAAACGGCTGCCTGATGGTCATACCTGGCTCACACAAAGGACCTGCCTACGATCACCACGAAGATGGTGTATTCGTCGGAGCCGTTCAAATGTCGGACGTCGATATGGAATCTGCCGGACAAATTTTAATGAACGAAGGCGACATTTCACTTCACCATGTACGAGCGCTACATGGTTCGGAACCAAACATGTCGGCGAACGCACGTCGTTTGCTGCTGATGGGTTACTCCGCAGCCGACGCATTCCCAATTGGTGGCTACGGCGACTGGGAGAAGTGGCAGTCGGACATGCTTCGGGGAGTGGGTCCGAACGTACCTCGATTCAACGGTGCTCCTGTTCGTGTCGCTGAGCCAAAACCTGCCGATAAAGGATCGATCTTTGAGATTCAGGAAGAACTGAGCAAGACTCACTTCGAGGAAGTAAAACCTACCTGATCGGCCGCTGATAGCAGCGGTGATGAGATTGGGTCACGACAAATTCGGATGAAGTAGCGAGGGTTTGGGCATGAACGTATCGGTTGGTGATTTCGAGTTCGAGTGGCTTGGTGATTGGGCTGAACTTCCGTCAAACGGATCAGTGGCTCGCGGCTGGTCGCACCACGGCATGGCGTTTTCCGATGAAGGCCAGATCGTAACGTTTCATCCTGCCGAATCGCTCGTCGTGATTCTTACGACTGAGGGAGAGCTCGTTAGGTCGTTCGAGATTCCGGTAATCGAGGCTCACGGACTGACGTTGAGCACTATCGGTCTCAACCAATCGATATGGATCGCCGACAACGGCCGCAAGCGTGATCCCGAACACGACTACGACTACATGCCCGACCCTCTGCAAGGGAAGGTAGTGCGTGTTTCCATGTCAGGTCTGGTCGAAATGGAACTTTTCGAGCCGACTGACGCCGGTCTGACGGGCGAACCGTTCTCACCAACGAGTGTCATTGCTTTTGACGAGAATCTTGGCGGAAACGGCGATGTATGGGTCGCCGACGGTTATGGAAAAAGCCTCGTTCATCGATACAACTCTAACGGCGAATATCTTCTGACTATCGACGGAAGCAAAGGCTCGGAGCGGTTCGACTGTCCGCACTCGCTGTGGATCAATACTCGTTCGAGCACGCCTGAGCTACTTGTTGCCGATAGGGCGAACGGGCGTGTGCAGGTCTTCGACATGGAAGGCGAGTACGTTCGCACGATAGGTTCAGATTATTTTGATCGTCCAACGGTATTTTCGAACTACGGTGATAATCTGCTGGTAGGCGAATTGAACGCCCGCTTGACGGTGGTTGGACCCAACGACGAGTTGGTTGGTTACATTGGCGACAATACTCCTGTATCCGAAGAGCCAGCTTGGCCGAACGAGCCCGACGAGAACGATATTCCACGCCGAACTTCTCGATTGGTGAAAGGGTTGTTCAACAGTCCGCACGGAATAACTTCCGACAATGATGGGAACATCTACGTCAGTGAATGGCTCATCGGTGGACGATACACGAAGCTTCGATTGATCAAGTGATCGTGTTCGCACAATGACTGAGCCGACTGATCGATCCGAGCCGACGCTTCCTAACTTGGTTTGCAATGGCGCGGCTGTCGAAGAAATTCGCCTGAGAATTGCTAGCGCCAACGACATCGACGAAATCGATTTCAAGGGTTGGACGGGTCTTCACTGGGCTTTGGTGCGGGAAGTTACCGAAGTGATAGCGCTGTTGCTCGAATCCGGAGCCGATCCCAATCGTGCAACCGGAAGCGGTCGAATACCGCTCAACATCGCCATGCGAAGCGGTCAGGGCGATGCCGTGACGTTGCTGCTGAATGCAGGAGCGAATGCCGATCTGGCCGACATCGATGGCAAGACGCCGCTGATGGTAGGCACGTCAGGCAAATATCCCGAACTAATCAAGCTGTTGGCAAAGTAAACGATCACCGCACCAATTTAGCCAATCGGGAAAACTCGCTTCGCATCCTCACGGGATGCTCAGGCTATTTGGGTGATACTCCCATTTTTAGCGCGCTAAGGTTTTCTTGAACCCCTTAATATCTTTAGTTTCGCCAAGGGGGTTCATAGCGGTGAGTTGGGTTGGCCCGCAGCGATACCACGCCGTGTAGTCGATCGGATTCGATGAAATCCTTCTTCGACGAGCAAAGGCGGAATCGTGGAGACTCGATGGCTGAGAAATACGATGTAGCGATTATCGGTGGCGGAGTTGTAGGCAGCGCGATCGCCCGTGAGTTGAGCCGCTATGACCTCAAGATCATTGTTCTAGAACGCGCCGCCGACGTTGCTCGCGGGACAAGCGGTAAGAACAGCGGAGTTGTCCATACCGGGATCAACGTACCGCACGGATCGGTGAAGGCGAAATTCAACGTCGCTGGCGCGAAGATGTTCGAGCAGTATTGCGCTGATCTTGACGTACCGTTCAAGCGAGTCGGCAAGGTGATTGTTGCGCTGGGCGAGTCGGAAGTTCCTGATCTTGACGCCCTGAAGGCAAAAGGTGACGCCAACGGCGTGCCTGATCTCGAAATTATCGATCGAGCAACGCTTAAGAAGATGGAACCGAACATCGAAGGGGCGGGGGCTCTTAATGTTCCGACCGCTGCGATTGCTTGTCCGTATTCGCTAACAATTGCTCTGGCTGAATCAGCCGTTGAAGCAGGCGTGGAGATAAAACTCAACTCGCCAGTGACCGCTATCAAGGGGTCTGAAGGCGCTTTCGAAATCGAAACACCAAACGAAACTGTAAGTGCAGGCTTGATCGTCAATTCTGCGGGTCTGAACTCCGACAAGATCGCTCGTATGGTTGGTGTTACTCGATGGCGCGTGTGGCCGTGTCGAGGCGAATATGTGATTCTCGATAAGCGGGTCGGAGGACTAATCAACAGCATGGTGTATCCGGTTCCACCAAAGGGCGGAGCTGGACTCGGCATTCATATAACTCCAACGACCGACGGAAATATTCTGCTAGGACCATCAGCGGACTACACGAACGATTCAGACGACGTTCGGACTACGGCAAAGATTCGACGACAGCTGATTAGCGAGGCAACCGAGTTCCTACCGGGTCTGACTCCTCGTGATGTCATAACTGCTTATTCCGGCATGCGACCCAAGCTGGTTCCTTCGAAGGTCGGTGGGTTTGGCGATTTCGTAATCGAAGAAGTGCCGGAAGCTCCGGGTGTGATGCAGCTAGTCGGAATCGAATCACCGGGATTGACCGCTGCTCCGGCAATCGCTGAGCATGTGTCGACGTGGGTTCGAGAGCGAGTTTCTACTAAGACGAATTTGAACTTCAAGCCGAAATGGTCATCTGTCCATCGATCCCGTGAAGAAACGCTTTCTGTGGTCGACCGGATGATTGCTGAAGACCCCGGCTACGGGGAAGTTATTTGCCGTTGCGAAATGGTTACCAAGTCGGAAATAGTCGATTCGATCAACAACAAACTTGGCGCCGAATCGCTCAACGCAATCAAGTACCGATCACGGGCGACCATGGGGCGATGTCAGGGAGGATTCTGCGGCCCGAGAATCGTGGATCTGATGATAGAAAACGGTAAGTCTCCAGAGTCGATAACGCTTAATGGCGGCGATTCATGGCTCTTCTTGGGAACGACAGAAGACCTCCGTGCTGAAAGCAAGGCGAAACGAGCCAAACAAAAAGCGGAAGCCGAGAAAGTGGAGGCTAACTAATGACGACTCCAGAGATTGCTGATGTAGCCGTTATTGGTGGTGGTCCGGCTGGATTGGCCGCCGCAGCTGAAGCCAAGGGCGCAGGTGCGAACCGTGTGATTTTGCTGGAACGCGACGATCGTGTCGGCGGAATATTGAATCAGCAAGTACACGACGGTTTCGGCACAAAAGTGTTCAAAGAAGCGCTTACTGGCCCGGAGTACGCCGCCATCTACGAAGATCGAGTAAATGAGCGTGACGTCGAAACGTGGCTTAAGACTACTGTTACTGATCTCACTGATGATCGCCTGATTACCGTTCGCAACGAAAAGGGTGTTCAAACGATTCAGGCTGGTGCGGTTGTTATCGCCACTGGATGTCGAGAGCGTACGCGTGGAGCAATTGGCACCGCCGGAACTCGACCTGCGGGCGTGTACACGGCAGGATCGGTGCAGAACTATATGAACGTTCGCAACCTTGCCGTTGGTAGGAAGGTCGTGATTTTAGGTTCTGGCGATATTGGGCTAATCATGGCTCGACGGCTAACGCTCGAAGGAGCGGAAGTGGTCTGCGTGGCTGAAATTCTCCCTCAGCCGAGCGGTATCGCCGGAAACCTCGTTAGGTGTTTGGAAGATTTCGATATTCCTCTGTATCTCAGCACTACTGTTGCCGAGATTCATGGCAAAGAACGAGTGACTGGTGTGACGCTTGCTGAAGTCGGGCCGAAGATGGGCGAGATCAAAGGAACACGGCGTTTCGTCGAGTGCGACACGTTGCTGCTTTCGGTTGGCCTAATTCCCGAAACAGAACTGGCTGTAAATGTCGGAGTAGAAATGCACCCGGCTACGAACGGTGCAGTTGTTGACGATTCGTTCCGAACCTCGATTCCGGGAATATTCTCGTGCGGAAACGTACTTCAGGTTCACGACGTGGTCGATTTTGCGACTCTCGAATCTGAGAAGGCTGGCGTGGCTGCTGCGAATTGGGCTATGACAGGTGAACTTCCCGAACCTGTGATCGATATGAAAGCCGGCAAAGGACTTCGATACGTACTTCCGGCGACTATCAGCGGGTCGGATGCAGTCGATTTCACGATGCGACCTTGGAAGGAAGAGCACGACAAATCGGTGGTGTTCAAGAGCGGTGGTGAGGTGCTAAGGCGTTTGAAGATGCCGCACATGGAACCGGCAGGAATGATCCGAGTCAGAGTTGGCAAAGGCCGATTCAAGAACGTAATCGATAACGAAATTACCGCGGAGATTGAAGATTGAATTCCACAATAGTTTGTATTGTCTGCCCCGTTAGCTGCCCGGTAGACGTTGAATGGAATCAGGAAGACGGAGTCACCGGGGTGAGGAATCACCTTTGCAAATTGGCTAATGACTACGTTGCTTCCGAGCTGTTCGACCCACGCCGGACAGTAACAACGTCGATGCCTGTCGATGGTGGAGATTGGCCTCTGGTTAGCGTTCGCACAAATCCGCCGATTCCCAAAGCGATGATGATCGAGACGATGGACGAAATTACCGGCGTGCGTGTGCAGGCTCCGATCAAAGTTGGGGATGTATTGATCGCAGACGTTTTGGGTACTGGCTGTGATGTTGTAGCTACCCGCAACGTGAAGAGCGCGTGAAACTGTGACAGGAATCATGGCTGACGGAGGTAATTGATGTCGATAAACAAAATTCTCGTGCCGTTAGACGGTTCGGAACTGGCTAGCAAAGCCTTGCCGTCGGCATTGTCGATCGCCCGGCGTATCGACGCTCAGCTGTGCTTGGTGACCGTTGCGACCGGTAAGGCTGGTGATCTTGCAGGAAATGATTCCGAATCGTACCTCGATGCAATATCTCGCTCAATTGTTGAGAGCGGAGTCTCGTGCTGCTTCCATGTCACAACAGGAGACGCCGCCGCGAGCATCGCGCGGATCGCTGGAGACGAACACGCCGATCTGATCGTCATGACCACACGAGGTCGCTCAGGAATTGCTCGAGGAATATTGGGTAGCGTTACCGACGAGCTGATTTCAGAATCAGCAGTGCCTGTATATGTAACACGAGCCGACAACGTTGCTGCTGAAGTTGGCGTTGAAGAGTATGACTCGGGCGTGATTGTGCCTCTCGACGGATCTGAACTCGCCGTGACTGCGCTGGATGATGCTATTCATTTGGCGAAATCATTGGTTGCTCCGCTTTACCTGCTGAGAGTCATCGACGAGGATTCGTCTTTTGCGGAAAATGTTTCAGCAAAAACCTATCTTGACCGTATCTCTGCTCAGCTTGCTAAGCGAAAAGTATTCGCAATACCGGAATTGCTTGTCGGTGATCCTGGCGAATCGATTATTCGATCAATGTCTAACCATCCAGGAAGCATCGTCGTGATGTCGACGCGCGGATCTGGCGGATTGATTCGCTGGGTTCGAGGGAGCGTGTCCGACTGGTTGATTCAGCGGGCCCCTGGGCCGGTGGTGGTTTCGCCACATCAGACTGAGTTGCTCGGTTCGGTGATTCACTAATTACGGCTAGCGCGTTTTTTCTGTGTGTATGGCTTGGCAGATTTGGCGAAAGCGGTATGCTCTGAAGGTGACACTTCAGAAATCAACGACCGGGTCGTTATTGGATGTCGCTCATTTTTCGTCATGCGGCCGCTATCGATATTTGCTCACACGTGAATTCGCTGGCGATTCGACTTGCCTTTTTGTGATGCTGAATCCATCGACCGCTGATGCTTCTCATAATGATCCAACTATTCGTCGCTGCATTGGGTTCGCCAAGCGCGAGGGGTTTGGTCGACTCGAAGTGGTGAATCTCTACGGGTATATGGCGACCAAGCCTGCTGATCTTTTTGCCTGTGGTGACCCTGTTGGCGATGGAAACGATCTCGCTATAGCTGAAGCGCTTGGTCGGGCCGATCTTGTAGTCGTTGCATGGGGTAATCATGGCTCGTTCGACGTTCGCCGAATTTCTGCTTTGAATGACATGATTTCGGATACTGGTATGCGTGCGAAGTGTTTCGGTCTCACTGGCGAGGGGCAGCCCAAGCACCCGCTCTATCTACGGTCGGAAGCCGAGTTGGTCGACTATTCCGCGCCGCTTAGCTGAATCTAAGTGATTGCAGTGAATTTGATGAGCTTGTGGCTGTTGTCGCAGAACGGCTTGTTTCGTGAGGCTCCGCAGCGACACAGCACCGCACGGTCGCCTTCGAGAACCGTCTCTCCGTCTTTGTTGACGATTTCGACCTCGCCTTTGATGCGGATGGGGCCGTTTCGCCATGCTCTTACTGTTGGGGCTTCGTCGGTGGATTCGGGCTCCACTGAACCGGGTTCGTCTAGCTCGTAGCGCAGTGCGCCGCTTGGGCAGTTTCTCACGGTGTCGACGACTTTTTGTAGATCAGCGTCTACGAGATTAATCCAAGGCCGTGCTTTGAGATTGAATGTTTCAGGCATTAGTTTCAAGCATTCAGCGACGTGGATGCAGCGTGATGCGTCGAAGCTGACCGTTACGCCACTTCCGTTGTATTCACGTCGGCGTGAAACGGGTTTTGGGTCGAGGAATTCTTCTTCCGACTGACCGCTTTCGGCGCCGAAATCTTCTGCGGTGTGCGAGTTGTCGCAAAACGGCTTTGCGCCCGACATTCCGCATCGACACAGTCGTGCATTGCCGTGAGTATCGATCTCAACCCGGCGTGCGTCGGTGAGGTTGATTTGCCCCTCGATAACGAGCGGCCCATCTTTCGTTTCAGTGATTGTTACTTTTGGCATGGATTGGGGGATTTGCCCTGGTCGTTCTTGCATACGAGATCCGCTGTCCTCGATTTTAGAGGTGTGCGCACTGAACGTCATCCTGAACTAGATTCAGATCTCGGTCTCGGGCGTGTCGAATCGTAGCTATATTCGAGCACTGCGTTGCTTAGTCCGCTGATTGCCACGTTGCCCTTTCGGACTCCTCGTAATGACAGTGGATTCACCCCTACCCCCAGTCCCTTGAGGGGAACTGTGGGATCGACTCCTCAATAGGGGTGATGTTTTCGACGACGATGTTCATTGTTCCTTCGCGTCGGGAGACCGTTCCGGTCGCTAGTAGTAGCGACTCTTTGATCTGCTGCTTGAAGCGTTGATACATCGTTGGCCAGATGATCAAAGGCGAGTGCCCGAACTCGTCTTCAAGCGTGATGAAAACCGTCTTGCCGTTCGGCTTCTGACGTCTGATAACCAGACCCGCCACCGAAATTCGATCACCATTGGCGTAGTTCCGAACTTCTTCGCTGCGGATCACCGTTGAAGGTAAATGCGGCCTGATCTTCTCCATCATGTGACCCTGCGGATACACGCCCGTGGCGGAGTACTCGCCAATCATCCGATCCCAGCCCGACTCGCCTGGTAGCGCAATCATGTCCTGCTCGACCGGCATTTCGAACGCCAATTGTCGTGATCCATCTTTCTTCTCGCCACGAGGTCGATAGCGCAAGCCCGACTCCCAGCGAAGATGACGTCGATCAGCGATAGTAGGAGGGATTCGGTCGGGGTCGGCAATATTGTCGAATCGATCGAGCGCGCCTGCTGCCGAGAGAAGATCGAGAACTTCCTGTTGTACCCGGGTTCTCGACATGAAATTTGCCAACGAAACGAAGTCGCCGCTTGCCATTCGTTCTTCAACAACAGGAACGGCCGTTGCCGTGTTTAACTTCGCCACATGGGTTAAACCCATCCGCAGCGCGCCATCTTCGATAACGGCTTTTTTGCCGCTGAGATTAACGTCAGGTCCAAGTACTTTGACCCCGTGCCTAACAGCGTCTTCTTTCAGTGTTTCGAGATTGTAGAAGCCCATTGGCTGGTTGTTGAATAGGCCAACGAAAAATTCGAGCGGCCAGTAGTGCTTGAGCCACGACATTTGGTACGCCGTTACGCCAAATGCGAAGGCGTGTGCTTCTGGAAATTGGTACATGCCATGAAATTTCCCGAACACCTTTTCGGCGGCATCGGGTGGAACGCCTTTTGCGAGCGCCCCCGTGATGAACTTGTCTTTCCAGTGGGCGATGTGGCGTTCGTTGTTTCTGCGAGTGAACGCCCTGCGCATTTGATCGCCCTCGACTGCACTCATGCCGCCGACGTGCATGGCCAATTCGCCGAGTTGATCCTGATAAAGCGGCACGCCATAGGTTCGACCCAATGCCGGCTCTTCGAGAGGATGATCGAACTTCCAGTTGGGATCTTTGCCCATGTGACGACGTATCAAAAGCGTCACACCGTCGTTCACCCCAACACCGGGACGAACTGCGCCGACCTCCCACGCCATTTCGGTTAGATTGCGCGGGCGTAGCCGAGTGACCGTCTGCATTTGTGCTGCCGATTCGATCTGGAAAACGCCAATGGTGTCGGCGTTGTGAATGTCGGTGTAGACGGCGTGATCTTCAAAGTCGATCCGAGATATATCGACTCTTTCTTCGGTCTGTTTTCGAATGAGTTCCAGTGCCTCTGAAAGTTGCGATAACGCCCCGAGCGCTAGGAAGTCGATCTTCACGAATCCGGCGTCTTCGGAGGCGTTTTTGTCCCATTGGCAGATGTACCGACCATCGATAGCGCTGCGCTGAAGCGGCACTGTTTCGGAGAGCGGACGTGCCGAGAGGATCATGCCTCCTGGGTGTTGTGCGAGGTATTTTGGGAAGTGATTTAGCTGTTGGGCGAGTTCGATAAGCATCTGCCAAACGGGTGCGTCGACTCTATCTCTGAATTCCGGAAGTTCTGTCATTTCTTTGGCTAAAGCTGGAATTGAACTGTGACCGTCGAGTCGCTTGTTGAGTCGACCCAGATCGTCTTCAGCAATGCCTAAAGCTTTGCCCAAATCACGCACGGCTCCACGGATTTTGTATGTCGAAATCATCCCAGTGAGCACGGCGCGTTCGTAGCCCCAGCGTTCGTGAATGCGCAGGATTAACTCGGCACGGATTTCGCGTGGGAAGTCGAGATCAATGTCGGGCGGAGACAGCTTTTCGCCCTCGACAGTTTCTGGAAGAAATCGATCGAGCCTGAGTCCGAATTTAAGTGGGTCGATGTGCGATAGCCCAGTGAGGTAGCCGATTAGGAGTGCGACCGACGAGCCTCGACCTCGACCCGGTGGGTTTTCTTCAATTGGGAGTCCCGATTCGACAAGCCCGAGATCTTCCTGCACTTCGCGGGCAATTCGGATGATGTCGTAGTACTGCAGCAGGAAGCCAACGAGTCCGTGCCTTTCGAGAAGATCGAATTCCCTATCGAGTCGAGCCGTGACCTCTGGCGTCACGCTGCCGTATCGACGCACAGCCGCCTCTTCGCAAATCTTCCTTAGGTAGCTCGATTCTGTATGCCCGGGTGGGAGGAAATCATAGGAAGGAAAGTCATATATGGCGTCGGAAGTGATATCGAACTCACACCGGTCGGCGATCTTCACCGTGTTCGTTATCGCTTCAGGATGCTCACTGAATAGGATTCCCATTTCGGATGGTGACTTTAGGAAAAACTGATCGTTGGGTCGGCGTTCTCGGTGGCTCGCTTCGAGTGATTTGTTGTGCTTGATCGCAACCAGTGCGTCGTTGAGGCGATGTCGATCACGAACGTGGTAGTGGGCGTTGTTTGTGGCGACGATCCCAATTCTTAATTCCCGCGCAATAGCTGCCATGCTTCGGTTTCGCTGTACGTCGCCCATCACGAGGTTTTGCTGTAGCTCAAGGAAGAAATTTTCTTTGCCGTAAATCTCGGTATATTTTTGAGCGGTATGTTGGGCAGATGCGATATCGCCGTTGGAGACGAGCTTGGATATCTCACCCCTTCGGCACCCGGAAAGACAGATAACTCCTTCAGCATGATCGGCAAGGAGTGCGGGATCGAGATGCGGGTCGTTTCGGTCTTCGGCGTCGATGTGGGCCCGGGTGGTTAGCAGAGAGATGTTTTTATAGCCGACAGCGGTTTCGGCAAGCAGGGTTATGTGCGGTCGATCGGCTGGCTCGTACTCGATGCCTTCCGGCTCACCGAGTCCACGTGCGAGAGTGAGTTCGATACCGATGATTGGCTTGATGCCGAGTTCTTTTGCCGCCTGCGCAAATTCCATGACCCCGCTTACGTTGTCGTGATCGGTAATAGCGAGGGCGTGTAGTCCTAGCTGCTTGGCGGTAAGCAGTAAATCCCACGCTTCTGATGCGCCTTCTTGGAACGAGTAGTTGCTGTGTGCGTGGAGTTCGGCGTAGGCGGTAGTGCTGTTCTCTGCGGAATTGTTGGGGGCAATCGACTCGTGATTTCCGGACGAATGATTACTCGTTGCGTTCTTCGTTTTTAAGGACCTATTCACAGTCGTTTCTCATTCGTTTCCTGTTGTGACCGTTTAGTTGGTACTAGCCTGCCTGTCGGTACCAGATGTTGGTCGCTAGATTGAGGTAGATGGTTAGTTTTTGCCCACTTTCGAGTCGGAGTACGTAGTAGAGCCTGGCAATCTCCTCATCTGGCCCGCGCCACCACTCGTCGTTCACCTTCCATATATCGTCTATCTCGGCGACTAGCATCCACTTGCCATCGGAAAGTAGCGTTGCCTGCGGGCGGTCATGTCCCCTCTCCCTCGTAGGGAGAGGGCTAGGGTGTGGGTTGCCGCTGCGCTTTCGGCGAGAGTGAGGTGATCCGATGGCAGGTGGAACTTGGATCGAAGTTGGGTTGCCCGCTGAATCGGTACGAACGTGAACGGTGCGCGGGGCGTTTAACGGTTTGATTCCGCCAGAGTTAATAGGGTTGGTGACGCGTGTGTTAGCCAACTTTCTTTGCCTCCGTTAGCTCCGGGTGTCGTCGAACGACTTGATCGCGCTTCACATCTGCATCTTCGCCGCCAGAGCTGCTCATCTGGACCAATGCGTATCGGCGCTCTGGGATTCTCGACCATGGCTCGAGTTCTCTCACCTGGTAGATAGGTGGTGCAACTCTGAGCCGGGATCGAAGCTGGCTAATCGTCTCTTGCAGGTCAGTATCTCGCTTCACTTCCTTCCACATCGACTCCTGCCTGCCTGCCTCGCCGGTAATGCCCGACAGCGTTATGCGCATGTCTTCGAGCGGCCCTGGAATTACAGCCATATCGAGCTTCGACTTGATTGCGAATAGTGCTTGGTTTTTGTTCCCTGCGGGATCTTTGAACGCCACCCTCATCGTCCATGGAGCATGCTGGAAAACCTGCGACTGAATGCTCGCCTGTCGGGCAAAACGTCGTGAAAGTTGCGACCGACCATATGCACGATTCAACAGACTTTCGATAGCCGGAACGATAGTTGCCATGCTTGCTGTCGGGGCGGGAAAATCCAGATGCTCCGATACGCCCAGTACGCTTCGTTTTGGCATGAGTGGTCGGTGATCAATTCCGTTCGCTAAATCCCACGCCGTGCCGCCAGCCTGCCCGAACTGCGCCTCCATCGGACCCCGCGGAATATCGGCGATGTGGCCCATCGTCGTTAGTCCGAAAGCGTGAAGTCTTTTGATGAGCTGATAGGAGAGCGGAAGCGAGTCGACCGGGAATTGATCGAGGAATCTGCCTGGCTCGCCAGTTACTTTCCTGCCGCTGTTCGAGCGACTCAGAAGCGAGGCAGCGTAAGCAAGCCATTTGTTATCGCCAACTCCGATGCGCAGATCGAAGCCCTCGACTGCCCCCGCAAGCAGTCTGACGACATGCGCATCGTCTCCGTAAAGACTTTCGAGTCCCCAGATTCCGACGTATGCGAGACCCGGAGCAGCAGCTTCGATATCGGGCACCAGTTGTTCGAGATTTTCGATGATCTCGTCGAATACCAGGGCATAAAGCGGAGTATCTGCTTCGATGATGAGCACGCCGCGGTGGCGTGATGTTGCCTCGGTAAGCGGCATTCCGGGCATGACATCGGTGAGATTAGGCGATGCTGCGAGAACGACACGTGCTGAAAGCGAGTTGCTGGCTTTCGATGAAGATCTTGACCCTGCTTTTGTGCCGGGCTTGCTTGAACTATTGGGTATGTTCATAAGTTCTTCGCCAAGGTCGAGCGCTTTGCCGGCGATGATCGCTGATTGATCGTGCAGTTCCGGCTTTCTCGCAACTTCAACCTGCCAAGGGAAATTTGGAATCCGCAAACAAGCAAGCATCTTGGATGCGTTTTCTGAGAGGTCGTTATTTGTTGTCTGGGGTGATGAATGGCTCTTCTGCGCAGTGGCGCGCTGGCCTATCGCTCGCTGCGTGATTGGCTGCGAGGTGAGGGAATTAACTTGTGGAGGATGTCGTCTCATTTAGATAGCTATATGGCGCGTTGCGTGATGGCGGATGCGACCTGAAATTAGGTCGTAGAAGGAATCAATCAGCGCCACGGAATATGTCGCTGCGTGCGAGACGAACCGAGTTCGCCTATTAATCCTGTCGGTGCGTTCCTAAGTGATTTTCAAGAACGAAATATCGACAGGGAAACCAATAATAGAACATTTGTTCTAAAAAGCAATAAGGACTGTCACTCAATTTGAAAACATGGCGCGCCGTCACGAAATATCGGTCAGTAGCCCTAGTTCAGATGAAAGTTCTGAATGGATTACACATCTGGGCATCAGCGGCTAATTCGTGTAAAGATGTCGGCATAACCGTGTAGCCGTAGAAGGATGTCGAATTGCCCTATGTAGATAACAATGGAGTGAAAATCTGGTTTGAAGTCGAGGGGGAAGGTCCGCCCCTAATGTTGATTCACGGAACAACCGGGAATCTGAATATCTGGCGAAAATTAGGTGTCGTCGACGCTTTGAAATCGGACTGCAAGTTGATTCTGGTCGACGCTCGTGGGCATGGGCAGAGCGATAAGCCGCATGAGCCAACAGCTTATTTGCCTGAGCCGAAATCGAAGGATATTGAAGCAATTCTCGATAGCCTCGGAATCGAAACTACCCACTACCTCGGCTACTCGATGGGCGGTCGATTTGGGTTTGACTTCGTATTGCACGCTCCGCACCGATTGCGCTCGCTGGTCGCAGGTGGCGCAGGTCCTTCACCAAAGGCACTAATGGTGACGGGTTCGCTGTTCAGCGATGCTAAGTCGATTGAAGACGTTCTACTTCAGAGGGAATCGATTGATGGAAGAATGCCTGATGAATGGAGGGCCGAATATTTGGCTAACGACATCGATGCCATCAGAGCTTCGCTGGATCATTCAATCCTCGATCAGGAAAATGTCTATCGAAAGGCGCTTGCAGAGTTTCATCAACCAACGTTGATGTTTGTCGGAACAGAAGATGAGCGACATGGCGACATTGAAAGCACTGTGCAGACGATGTCGAACGCTGAGTTTATTTCTATGGATGGACTCGATCACGGAGGCGCCATGCAAGAAATTTCCGGAATCCTGCCGCAGATCAAGTCGTTTCTGGATTCGGTTCGTCCTTAAAAGCAAAGACCCGAGCTTTTGGCCCGGGTCATGCTTCGGAGGTCATATTTTGCCGATGGCTACTGGTCAGGTAGTCAAGGGCTAGCGATCAGTGGTCTTTTTAGACCGGATCAAAATTGCAGCGACAGCAGAGGCTGCTACCGCTCCTGCCAAAACTTTTTTCAATGCCATGTAACTGTCCTCCAAATTTCCGCCCTCAAATCGGTGTAGGACGTGCTGTCTGTCTGCGCTGATTAATTATTAGATGCACAGAATTACAGAACGGTTACAGTTCGCTGAGAGTTTGCTGTGAATAGCACGCTCGACGCGCCTAAAAAACGGATTATGTTGAAAACACCGATAACCATTAAGTGGCACAACGACGGCATTACACATACGGATTTCAGATGTAGTCTGAATCCTCGTCATTCCGGCAGCATTCACTGTCGATAAGACATAGTCTCGTCGAACAATGGGTTCGACGAAAACAAAATGAAGAACGAACTACCAAATGAGAAGCTCCCAATT
>Ga0233439_10001885_pt1 | contig 24951 bp, 27 predicted proteins | sample SI_123_September_6_FD_182713 | JGI IMG/M metagenome (GOLD analysis project Ga0233439, IMG submission 182713) | Seawater microbial communities from Saanich Inlet, British Columbia, Canada - SI_123_September2016_100_MG | ecosystem: Environmental > Aquatic > Marine > Inlet | place: Canada: British... | reverse complement strand
CTGGTGAAGCCGCCGGGTGTTAGTCCTTCGTAATCTCCCATTCGAATTCGGCTGTATGGCTCGTCCATTTCAAAATTACCAACAGCATGGTTTGAGCTGGCAAATACAACTCGTTTTACGCCATTCTGACGGGCAGCCTCGTAAACGTTGTGGGTGTTCGAAATATTGTTTTTGAGAACGTCTGGCCAAGGGGTTTCGACTGGGGCGTTGGCTGCTAGGTGAACTACAGCATCAACACCTTCGAAGGCTTTGGACATGGAGTCGTAGTCGGAACCATCGGCGATGAGGGTAGGTACGTCGGGAGCGTGTTCTGAGTCACGTGCGTCGAGCGCTGAAATCTCAAAGGAGTCGGACATAGCGTTGATTAACATCGAGCCGATGAGGCCTGATGAGCCGGTGACGAGAACTTTCATTGTTGATTCCTTTGTTGGTGTTGATCAGGGGCTAGTGAAAATAATGTGCGAATCATATCGGTTGAGTTGGTGTAAATGGCGTAGTTGCTGGTCAAAGATCGTTGACGTGTTAACCAGTTAAATATCGCGTAAAACGCACAGCGAAGTGGCTGTGTTGAACGGTCTCTTCATGGCTTCATCATGGCTATTCGGCTGCCTTCACACCAGCTACATGCGGGTGGTGAGAACCTTTGTGCAGGGCGGTAATGCACGAGGGAACGCAGCCGGACCAGCCCCCGACGCGTTCTCGCATTACTGCCTTTGCGCGTGTGGCGTGATTTAGTCGCGCTCGTCATCGAATGACTCGGCTCCGAGCTGCAATCTACCCATCCCCTAGCCCCTTCCCGAAGGAAGGTGGACTGATGTGGGGGTTCGGGTATAGCTAGCAGCAGTTTGGCTTTAGTCGCGCTCGTGATCGGATCACTCGGCTCGCGTCGCAATCTACCCTCCCTCTAACTCCCTCCCGAAGAAGGGAGGACCGATGTGTGCATTCGGGTACAGCTGCAATCTACCCATCCCCTATCCCATTCCCGAAGGAAGGGGGACCGATGTGAGCGTTGGGGTTTTGCTGGCTGGATTGGGTGGTGTTTTCATCAATTATTGGGAATCTGTGTCACTTAACTCTTGACTGTGTTGCTATATGCGCATAGCTTATTAGAACAAATGTTCTAATAAGCAGAGAAAGTGATGTTCATGGAAGTGCAGACCAAGGTGATTACGGTGGATGGGATTGGGAGTTCGCTTAGTGATGAAACTAGCGAGCAGGGTTCAACGTGCCCGAGGTGCGCAAACGATGCTCCGGTTCGACTAGAGAAGGCAGATCCGATGGCCAACACGTGCTTTCGGTGTCGGACATGCGGTCACATTTTTAGTCCACGCGACGATTAGTGCGGGATGGTTCATTTGAGCATAATTCCCGAGCATCAAACGACGTAGACGCTCCTCAGTATTCAGATTCGGTTCGTGAGCGATGGGCGAATGACCCCGTTAAGTTCACTTCCGAAACACTGGGGGCGAGTCCGTGGTCGAAGCAGACAGAGATTCTGGAGGCTATTCGTGATCACGTACGCGTCGCGGTGCGTTCTTGCAACGGGTCGGGCAAAACTTATATCGCCGCCCACGTAGTTTTGTGGTGGTTGATGTGCCATCCAGATGCGATTGTGATCACGACAGCACCGACTGCTCATCAGGTGAGAAACATCCTTTGGAGAGAGATTCGCAGGGCGTATCACGCTAATGCCGATGCTGTTGGCGGAAAGTTACTTCGGACATCACTTGAGCTTGGTGACAAGCATTATGCTCAAGGGTTATCGACTGATACGCCAGAGCGGTTTCAGGGATTCCACGAAGGTCATATTCTGTTCGTCGTCGACGAGGCTTCAGGTGTCCGAGAGGGCATTTTCGAGGCGATAGAAGGATCGATGACGTCGGCGGGAGCGAAAGTTCTCCTCTTAGGGAATCCCACATCGCTCAAAGGCACCTTTTACGAAGCATTTCACAAGCGTAGAGGGTTGTGGAAAACGATCCACATCTCGGCATTCGACACGCCGAATCTGACAAAGAACGACGTGGTGTTGCCGTCGCTGGTAACGCCGCAGTGGGTTGCTGATGCCGAACAAAACTGGGGCAAAGACAGTTATCTGTACCAGGTGAGGGTGATGGGTGAATTCCCGAGTGAGTCGGAGGACACGCTTATTCCTCTGAAACTGGTGGAGCTTGCAGCAAATTCAGAGCCTTCAAAAGATCAGCGAGATCAGGTCATTGAGCTGGGTGTCGACGTGGCGCGTTTCGGGAGCGACAAGACTGCAATATGTGTTCGCCGGGGCGGGCAAATAATTTCTTTGGAGTCGTTTGGGCGTCAGGACACGATGAGCACTGCCGGGCGTGTGGCGAACATGGCTCGGGAGTATTCACCTCAGGCGATTCGTGTTGATGAAATAGGGATTGGCGCCGGGGTTGTTGATCGACTAAATGAGTTAGAAATCAAGAACGTTATTGGCGTGAATGTTGCTCGACGTGCGAGTAGGTCAGAGCAGTTTGTGAATCTGAGAGCGGAATTGTACGACGGCTTGCGAGAGCGATTTGCGGAATATCGTATTTGGATTCCGAACAATTCGGATTTGATCTCACAATTGGCGTCGGTGAAGTATTCGTTTAGTAGCAGTGGGCAGATGCGTATTGAGGGCAAGGATGAGCTTCGTTCGAGAGGCGAGCGAAGTCCTGATCTTGCTGATGCAGTGATGCTTGCGTTCGCAAAATCGGCGACTCGCGAGTTCAAGATCTGGGCAGGTCCAGAAGACGGAGATTTAGATAGACAAGAAGACCAGTTGGAAATTAGGGACTCGGAATGAACTTCGGATTTTTTGGAACTGCGGGAATTAAGGCAGGGCTCGGCCGTGTAGTTGGCGCTCGGTTTGGCGGTGCTGAAAAGGCGAATAGGTCGACCCGGGTGACCGTTGATCGACTTGATGCTGTCGATGGTATTGGTGGGGAGTGGGCTTCGGCGAAGTATGGCGATTACTACGCCACTTCTTCTGCCGTTTATGCTGCGGTGCGCACTCGTGCTGATGCAGTGGGACGTCCGGAGCTTCGAGTCGAGAAGTTGGCTGAATCGGAAGGTGAGCAGGTGTGGCACCAGGTGGATTTTGCTCACCCCTTGCAACGCTTGATCGACCGGCCGAACGGTTCATGGAGTCGAGCTGAATTGGTTCGAGCTATTGAATCGAATCTATTGCTTTGGGGTAGTGCTTTTCTTGGGATTGAGAAGGACGAATCGGGAGCCGTGAGCGAGCTGTGGCCGCTGCGCCCTGATCGTATGCGAGTGATTCCTGACGTTAAGAAATATGTGCGTGGGTTTGTGTACGAACATGCGGGTGAGCGGGCTGCGTACTTGCCTGAAGAGATGGTGTGGTTCAGGCAGTACAACCCGCTTGAGGAGTTTGCTGGATTGTCGGCTGTGGCACCTGCTCGATTGTCGGTCGATATGGGTTTTGAGGCTCAACGGTTTAGCAGGAATTTCTTTGCGAATTCGGCAACGCCCGGAGATTTGGCGATTACTTCTGACGAGTCGCCCACCGACGAAGAAGTCTCGGCGTTTTACTCTCGATGGGATTCCCGGTTCAAAGGTTCTTCGAAGTCACATCGTCCGATTCTGTTGGGTCGAGGAATGGACGCTAAGCGGCTCGGATTGAGTCAACGGGATATGGAGTTTTCGAAGGCACTTGAGTGGTCTGTCGAAGAGGTTTCACGTTCGTTCGGGGTGCCGACCGTGTTCTTGGGCGAATTGGAGAATGCCACGCTTTCGAACGTGAGCACGTTTGAGCGGTTCTTGTGGCGCAACACGATTGTTCCGGAGTTGAAGCTGATTGAGGATTGTTTGAATCGTAGTTTGGTTCCGGCGTTTGGTTTGTCGACTAGAGAGTATCGGTTCAAGTTCGATATTTCAGAGGTTGAGGCGTTGAACGATTCCGAAGATTCGCAGGTTGCTCGCGAGGTGAGTTTGGTGAATGCGGGAGTTATGACGCCGAACGAAGTGCGTGCAAGGCACGGTCTTGAGGCGGAGGAGTGGGGTGCTGCGGTGAAGGGTGGGTAGATGGTGGTTAGCTCAGTTGGTGAGCGCAGCTACTCCGTGCTGCAATGAAATCCTGAATCGACCCTTCGACGGAGCTCAGGACATGGCTCAGGATGACGGTGTTGGAGGTGTTCAGTTCTCTCCCTGATCGGGAGAGAAGGTTTTGGATTGCGATTTACTCGTAATCCGTTCTCAGAATCGGCGAAATATAGAGGGTGTTTTTTCTAGTATGAAATTGTGCACTCAGGAGATTTTGTAAGAGATTTTGCGTTGATCATGGTCGCTGCAGCCGCGGCCTTGATTCTTTTCCGGCTAATTCGGCAACCCCCGATACTCGGCTACTTAGTCGCGGGCATGCTCGTGGGCCCGTTCGCACTTCAAGGTCGATTCGTTTCCGACACCGATACTGTTTCGTTGGTCGCCGAAGTTGGATTAGTTGTGTTGCTGTTCGCGATTGGCGTTGAGTTCGGCTGGGAGCGAATTCGCAAGGTCGGATTCCGCGTTGTGCTGATCGGTGCTGTCGAGATCGCCACGATGATATCGCTCGGGTATTTCTTGGGAAGAGCGCTCGGCTGGACTACCACCACATCGATTTATCTGGGCGCCGCACTCGCATTTTCTAGTTCAGCCGTGTTGGTTGGGATACTTCGTGAGAACGGCCAGTTAATGTCGCTTCGTGGGCAGCTGGTTGTGGGTGTGTTGGTGGTCGAAGATTTCGTTGCCGTGGTGCTGCTTGCCGTTTTCGCTGGTTATGCGAATCAGGAAGATGGCGGTGCAGTTCAGGTTTGGCCAATCGTTATCAAGATGGCCGTATTCGCCGTTGGTGCACTCGTGTTCGGCACGTTGCTTGCGCCGCGACTTATGGATTTGCTGGACTATTTGAAATCACGCGAAACGCTGCTAATTGGAAGTCTTGGCATGTGCTTTGGCGTGGGGCTTTTGGCTCGTGAGATGGGTCTTTCGGCAGGGGCTGGTGCTTTCCTGATTGGGACGGTGCTTGGTGATACGCGTCATCGTGACCAGATCACCCGACTAATAGCGCCGGTTCGGGATTTGTTTGCCGCACTATTTTTCGTGTCAATTGGCATGTTGGTGAATATGGGCGACGTGCCAGAGTTCTTCGGCACCGCTTTGATAGTGACTGGCGTGCTGGTTGCTGGAAAGATTCTTGCTGCAACCGTGGGCACGTTCCTAACTGGTCACGACGGTGAAACATCGCTAAAAGTTGGCGCATCGATGCCGCAGCCTGGTGAGTTCTCGCTGGCTATTGCACGTTCGGGAAGTGAACACGCAGCTGTCGGATCGCAGCTCTACCCTGTCGTGACAATCAGCACGGTGTTGTCATCATTTATTTACCCGTTGGTATTCAATTCTCCAAGGCGCATTGGGGCGGTGGTTGCTTGGCTATTGCCTGAACGCGTGAAGACCGAAGCCGCGCTGTTGTCATCGACCATTGCGACTGCAAGACGCTCTATGGCTCCTGCGAAACCGGCTCCTCATAATTTTGTTCGCGGGGTTCGATCGGCAGCCGTCAGTTTCGGAATTATTGGGCTTGTGATCGTTGCCGGTGTGCTTATTTCTAATGCCGGCACGAGTATTGCGCGTGATCTCGGAATTTCTACCGAATTAGTTGGGGTGATTGTTCTTGCTGCGGTAGTCACGTTGGCGGTGCCGGCGGGAATTGTTCTGTGGCGGATATTGTCGGATTTGGGAATTGTGTTTGCGAGGCGAGCGTTTATTCGTTTCAAGATGACGGCTCGGCTCGAGGCTGCTGATGTGATTAGTGTGGGAGTTGTTTCGCTGTTTATGCTGGCAGCCGGTGTGTGGACCGTTACGCAGCTGCTGCAGATGATGCCGGTTGGCGATCTGACTTCTCCGGTTTCGGCTCTCGTGATGGCACTGAGTGTTGCTTCAACTGCGACGCTTGCTATGAAGATTCATGCTCAGATGGATAAGACGTTCAGAAGGACGCTATTGGGTGATGGATCGGGTGTGACGGCGGATTCGGGATCGTCGGATGGTTCGGCTGCTGCGGGCGATTAGGTTTGCGTGTGTGGCGGTGTGACGTTGTGGGTTACACGGTTAACTGGTGTTGGCTTCGCTGATATTAATTAGGCATTAGTTTCGAGAAACATTCGAGTTGGGTTGCTTTAGCGGCTTTGGTTCAAGAGAGGTCACGATGTCGGACGATCGCGCAGCAGTTCTTGAATCAGAAGAGCGGTACGCCGCGGCTATTAATGCTTCTGATGTAGATGAGATCGACGATCTGTTTGCCGATGATGCGATGCTGATGCTTCCTGATCGCCCTGCCGTAAATGGTCGTGAGGCGATTGTTGCTCACCAGCGTGAATTTTTCCGTTCGATCAAGGCGAGCATTAAGTCGATTGTTGCTGAAGTCGAGATGCTTGAAGATATCGTTTACGTACGTGGCGCTTTCAACTACGCCATGGCCCCCAAGATGGGCGGCGAGGCGATCACGATGCGGGGCAAGTACATCAATTTGTACAAGCGCGATGTGATGAAGCAGTGGCGTATTTGGCGCAGCATCAACAACATCGATCACCCGCACGACGACTAGCAGTCGCGGTTTGCGCTAAACCTTTGGCAGCAGTCCTAAGAGATTGTCGGCCATGATTCCGTAGCCTTCGTTGTTTGGGTGGAGATCGTCTGGGAGCAGGTGGGCATTATCGCTGCCGAAGATATCTAAGCCGTTGATGTAGCTGATGTTTTCGTCGCCGTGTGCTTTTAGAGTGTCGTACGCCCGTTTTACTTCGTCTCTTAGATGACGCACAGAGAAACCTACGGCGTTGAGTTCGGTCTCCCAATCGACGGCGTAGATCGGTGACATGAGCACTATTGGTGTTGTGGGGTGTTTTTCTCGAACGATTTGAACGAATCCCAGAATGCCGGCATAGAACGTGCGCTGATTTAGGGTGCCACCGTAGACATTGATGCCTAGGCAGAGCGAGATGAGATCGGCTTCTTGGTCACGAATCTGGCGAGCCATCATGGGGTCGAGATGACATTGCCCGCCGAATCCGAGGCATGTGAGATCGTAGCCGCGTGTGCGAGCGACGATTGCTGGCCAGGTTTTAGTTGGCGAATCGGCAGTGCGGCAGTGGGTGATTGAGCTGCCGTAGGTGATCCACTTTTTGGCGGTGTGCTTGGTAGCTTCCAGGGTTTCCGCATCGTCGTCGAACGTGAGACTGTTGAGTTTGATTTCACCGAACTGCGGCATCCATAGTTCGATGTCTTTCATTTCCGATCCTAGATTGTCGAAGCTGAACGATGTTAGATCGGCCGTATCGGCGGAATCGATAAGTTTTCCGTTTACAACCAAATCAATTTTGCTGCGTTCTTCGAAAGCATTGCACTGTCCGTTTATCGATGTTGTGTTACTGCGAAACGAGAGCCGCACACCGGCGGGCATGGCTGCCCGCATTGCGAGTTCTTCAGCGAAGAGAGCTTTTTCTTGGTGATTGATTCGCCAAGGCATTACGGTTCCTTGATTTACTTCGGTGGAGATAACTCCTGACCAAGAGAATCGAGGGTCGGTTGCAGGTATGGGTTGCGGCATGCGGGGCTTTCGTAAATGTTATTTTTCGACCGGCGAATCGTAGCAGGATTCGAATGAATACAGACCCGCGGCGAGGGCACGCATATACTTTTGCATCGCTAATCCGCTCATTGCTAGATAACCGGACAATCAACAAAAATGCCTACTCACGTATCTGACGAAATACTGGATCGATTCAGGAAGGTAACTTCTGCCACTGCTTACAGTGCAGTGTGGAGGTTGGCTCCGCCGGATGGGCAGGAGTGGTTCGCTTCGGCGAACTACCAGCTGTGTTTGATGCGGGGTGTGAAGGCGTACACGCCGGGTAAGACGTTGGTTGGGCGTGCGCAGACGTTGCGGTTCGTGCCGGCACGTCCTGACTTGCTTGCTCAGACTCGTAAGGGTGGAGATTCGCCTGAATATTTGGCGATGGGCAAGTGCGGACCCAACGATGTTCTCGTCACGGAAGCGCACACGTTCGATGAGTATTCGTGCATTTTGGGCAATATGAAAACTCGGATGCTGTGGCACAAGAAGGCTCAAGGGTTGGTTACTGACGGGGCTATTCGCGATTTGCAGATGGTTTCTGATGAGTACGACTTGGCGGTGTTTGCAAAGAATCGATCGCCAGCGGGTAACTTGCCGTTCTTGGAGTCGTTTGAAGAAGGTCGGCCTATTAACGTTGGTGGCGTGCTTGTGATGCCGGGTGACGTGATTGTTGGTGATGATGACGGCGTTGTTGTGGTGCCTGCTGATCGTGCTGAAGAGGTGATCGATTGGATCGAAGAGCAGGAAGAGGCTGAGGAGTTCGTTATCGGTTTGATCGATGAGGAGCAGGCTTCACCGGGCAAGTACTATCCGATTTCAGGCGAGACGAAGGAACGGTTCAGGAAGTGGAAGGCCGAGAAGGGCGAGTAGGCCGTGTGATTCCTTCTCCCCAAGGAGAAGGGACTTAAAGTTTGCGACATATCATCGACAGCTAAAAGTTGTGGTGTCATCGCTCCTCCTCTTCGTTAAATCAAAAAGCCCGGTGCTGTTGCATCGGGCTTTTCTATTTCTCTATGTCGCCAGAATCGGATCCAAACGTTTACTGACTAGTTGGGATCCGACTCCGGGCACACTTTGCGGTGCTACTCAGCAGCACCACTTGGGGCTACTAGAGGCGTTGTAGGAATAGCTGCTGCCATTCGTTCGATTGCCTCTTCTTCGACTTCCTGTCGACGGTTGAGCTGGATTCCGCCTACGATGGCGAATGCACCTGCTACCACGAACATGAAACCGAATCCCGCAAATACACTCCAGGCGAGGAAGTGAGCCATACCGGCCTGAAGGTCGGAGTTCACTCCACCGATCAACTGTGCGTTCAAGCTAAGTGCCAACGGGTTCCAAGCCATCGTGCGTGCTGGTCCCTCAAGAGGGTGCCTGCGGTCGAAGTCTGAGTAGTATTTTCCGTCTACAGCAACTTCGTGAGCGCCTGCTTCGTATGTGACTCCCTGGTATTCGACTGCTTCATCAAGAACCACGGTCTGCGTTCCATGCAGGGTGTGATAGGTGATGATTGCGAACTGAACCATCAACTCATCTGGTGTGTTGACCAGTGTGTCTTCTGGGTCGAGGTTGGCGTAGTTGAGTGCGAATTGGTAGTCATCTTCAAGCAGTGACAGGATTCTCGCTCCGGCTTCGGCGGTTCCACGGTCAGTGAAGTTACCTTCATCGTCATAGGTCATGTATCGACCTTGAGTTCCGTAAACTGCTTCCAGTGAATCGAGGCCTGCATCGGCTTTTAGGTATAGGTAACCACCCATGCTAATTCCGATGATTCCGCCAATAACCAGGATTAAACCTGCTAGCGAGATGAAATTGAATCGAGTTGTCTGTGCCATGACTGTCCTCACAATCTTTGTGCCTTGCGGCGATGATCACTTTCGATGCCGGTTGTGCCTGCAGAAATCCTGCTTTTTGTTTTCCGGTACGGCTGAATCAGGTGTGTTTCCTTACTCAGCAGTGATCATGTAAATGAGAATACCTTTCGACTATGAGGCACTTGTGAAAACAATCACATACTGTTGTGATTAACTTGTGAAGAATTTCACATTGGGTGCGGATTCACCAGTATTTGGCACAGGGTTGAACTGGATGAAAGATGATTTTCTTATCGCTAGGTTTGCAGGTACGATTCGGAAATATTGTCTAGTTTGAATATAAATACCGACCTTGTTAGAGGTCTTATCGCCGATCAGTTTCCACAGTGGTCTGGCTTACCTGTGCGCGAGGTTGTTCCTAACGGCTGGGACAATCGAACGTTCCGATTAGGCGACGATAAATCGATTCGACTTCCGAGCGCCGAACGCTATGTGGCGCAGGTTGAGAAAGAGCATCGTTGGTTGCCGATTATCGCCGCTGGGTTGAGATTGCCGATTCCCATACCTCTTGCGATGGGTAAGCCTTCTGATGATTATCCGTGGCTGTGGTCGGTTTACGGATGGATCGAAGGTGAGGTGGCGACTTCGGATCGAATCGGAGATATGCCTTTGTTCGCGTTGTCGCTGGGCGAGTTTCTCCGAGACCTACGGGGGATCGGAACTTCGGGTGCCCCCATTCCTGGAGTTGGAAATTTCTATCGTGGTGGTGATCTTTCGGTGTACGACGCTGAAACCCGTGAAGCTATTGGGATGCTCGACGGTAAATTCGATCTGGATGCGGCAGTGTTGAGTCGTGTTTGGGGTACGGCTTTGGCATCGAGCTGGCATGAAACCGGTGTTTGGATTCACGGTGATGTTAGTTCAGGAAATTTACTTGTGAGGGATGGCGAACTGGCAGCGGTGATCGACTGGGGCGGTATGGCTGTTGGCGACCCTGCATGTGATCTGGCGATTGCGTGGACCATGTTCGATGCTGGGAGTCGAGCGGTCTTTAGAGACACACTCGATCTCGATGACGCTACTTGGGAACGTGGACGTGGATGGACGCTTTGGAAGGCGTTAATCATTCTTTCTGGGATTTCTGAGACGAACGCTGTTGAGGCGGAGCGATCTCTTGAGACAGCCAGAGAGATTTTGGCGGACTAAACGCGAAAAACCGCCGAATATCTAATTGTTAGATCCGATACTCGGCGGTTTTTCATTTATCTCGCAGAAACGCTTTAGTGACGAGCGCCGTCTTCGGCTTTTGCCTGTAGTCGATCGAGCTCGGCGAGCATAGTCGCCTGAACCTTCACGTAATCGGGTGAGCCGTAGACGTTGTTCATTTCACGAGGATCTTGTTCGAGATCGTAGAGTTCCCACTCAGCTTCGATTGTGATGCTCGGGTCGCCGGTATCTTCAGGTGTCACGCCGTAGTAGTAAATCAACTTGTAGCGTTCGTTTCGCACACCGTAGTTTGGGATCACTTTGTGCCCGAGGGTGTTCATCCAGTAGCGGTAATACATGCTGGTTTGCCAGTCATCTGGCACATTGTTGCTGAGAACTTTTCGACCCGACGTACCTTGCATTTCTTCAGGTGCTTCAACACCGCCAAAGTCCAAGAACATGGGAGCGAAATCGACGTTGAGCAGCATGTCGGTCGAAACCGATCCTGCCTCGATTTCACCTGGCAAGCGTGCCAAGAACGGCATCTGCAACGATTCTTCGTACATGTACCGCTTGTCGTGCCAACCGTGATCGCCCAAAAACATTCCTTGGTCGGACGTGTAAACGACAAGCGTGTTTTCTGCGAGGCCGTTTGCATCGAGGTAATCGAGCAACGTGCCTACGCTATCGTCGACTGCTGCGATAGTTCGCGTGTAGTCGGTGATGTACCGCTGGTACGCCCATTTTCGTTTTTCGTCTTTGGTAATTCCCTCTGGCGGGTCGAATTTCAAATTGGGCTTGCGGGTGTCTTCGATCCGGATTGAAGTCATTTTTACGGCTTCTGATCGGGTCTCGTAGTCGTCCATAAGCGTTTCAGGCTCTGGGAATTCGCCTTCAACTCCGAGATTCTCGTGTCGCTTGGCAGGAATCCAAGAAGAATGAGGAGCCTTGTGGTGGACCATCAGGAAGAAAGGATCTTCGGTGTCGTTGTCACGTGAATCGAGCCAGTCGACTGCGATATCGGTGATGAGATCGGTTACGTAGCCTTCAAGCTGTTTCTCGACGCCGTTCTCGATCATCAGTGGGTCGTAGTAATCGCCCTGACCGGGAAGGATGTTCCAGTAGTCAAAGCCTTGTGGATTGCTGGCTTCGTTGTTACCGAGGTGCCATTTACCGATGATGGCGGTTTCGTACCCGGCTTCCTTCATCAGCTTCTGCGACTGAATAGGGCGTGAGCTGTCGATTTCATCATCGAGGGTTTTGACCTCGTTCACGTGGCTGTACTGGCCAGTGAGAATCGAAGCTCTACTTGGTGTGCAGAGTGCGTTTGTGCAGAAGGCGTTATCGAGTCGAACGCCCTCTTCAGCCAATCGATCGATGTTGGGAGTTTTGTTGATCTTGCTGCCGTACGCAGAGATAGCGTGGGCGGCGTGATCGTCCGACATGATGTACAGAATATTAGGGCGAGAACTCAATTACGACTCCAGTCGGTGATTAACGAGGGGATGAGTATATCGAGCCTGTGGTTCGTTTTACGTGAGGTATATGTAATTGAGATGTGACACGGATTGTTGACCGATTTCGGGATGGCATATAACTTACGTATTAGAACATATGTGCTAATTACATGAGTGAGTGATGAAGCTATTGGTTGATAGATCCCGAAAATGAATTCGGAATGACAACGAGGCTTGAAAGCCACTCATCAACGAAGTACAACAGGGACTGACCCAGTTTTGTTCGCGATTTATTTCGCGTGCATCTGGGTCTTTTTTTTATTCATTAATAAGTGCTTTTGTCGGTGCTGAATTCGTAAGTAGGTGGAAGTGGTCAATAGTTCGATTGTTTATACAGATGAGGATTTCGAAACTGCTGAGGCAGGATCGGTTGTCACTCGGTGGTTTGGCGTGACTGCGGTTGTCGAGAGTGATCGTTCGGTTAAACAGGCAGGTGCAGGTAAGGCGGAGAGCGTTTCGTCTGACGACGGTAAGTCGATCACTTTTCGAGCGTCGATCGAGAGTGAAGACCGTGCGGGTGATGTGATCAAGGCCGAAGGGTGGGAGCTTGGAAACTACAAGCAAAACCCGGTGGTGCTTTGGGCGCACAGGCACGATCTTCTGCCGATTGGCAAGAGTATCGATATCTGGGTGGAGAACGGGTCGTTGTTTGCGACTATCGAGTTCGCCCAAACCGAGTTTGCTCAGCAGGTTCAGAAACTGTTTGAGGGTGGATTTCTACGAGGAGTTTCGGTGGGGTTCCGTGCTTTGAAGGTTGCCCAAAGAGGTAATGCAACGAAGCGAGGGACGGTTTTCGAACGCCAGGAACTTCTCGAGATAAGCGCTGCGCCTGTTCCGATGCATCCGAACGCTTTGGCCGCTGATTCAGAAGCTCGCAAAAGTAACGATAGCGAACAGCGAGAACTTCTCCCGCTTTTCAGACAACTCACTGAGATTTGGCAGTCGATTGCTGCCCGATCTAAATAGGAGAATTTTCTAACTTATGTCACTTCAAGAACTTGAAGCTGTGAAAAAAGAGCTTGCCGATATTTCAGCGTTCGTAAAAGAGCGTGGTGAAGGTCGAGTAAAGGACGAAACTGATCGGCTTAGCTCAGCGGTGGAATCGCTGGTTGAATCGTCAAAAGAGACCCGTCGCAATGATTTGCTCGTTGGCTCCGACAGTCACGCACGTCGGGTCGAAGCCGGGCCGTACGTTGGCTGTGATGCGCTCGACATGGCGATTGTTCGTAGCTTGCACAAAGCATCGCATGCGTTCAGTGCTTCGACTGGATCGGAACGTTGGGCGGGTCGAATTAAGGCTGCTATGGACTCGGTTACCGCTGCTGGTGGTGATGAGCTTGTTGCCACTTCCGAAGCCTCGCAGCTTTGGAACGATGTGAACCTCGAAACGATGGTTGCATCGCTGTTCAGCAGGATCAGCATGCCGACTACTCCGTTCGATATTCCGCTCCAGCTTGGTGATGTGAACTGGTACCCGGGTTCGGAGAACGTTTCGGCGAAATCAACTGCACTTACAACTGGTAAGCAGACGCTCACAGCTCATGAGCTGGTAGCTGAGGTTCCTTGGTCGCTTTCGTTGGAGGAAGACGCTGTAATTGCGATGCTTCCTGAGGTTCGTCGGACTCTGGTGCGAAACGCAGCAGAAGTTATCGATGATGTTCTGCTGAACGGTGATACTTCAGCCACGAACGGAATTAACTCTGATGGCGCGACTATCACGAGCACAACTCCAGGCAAGGCGCACTGGCTTGTTGGGTTCGATGGTCTGCTGCACTTGCCGTTGGTTGATAACACTTCTCAGGCGAACAACCTGAACGGTTCTGTCACCGCTGCTTCGTACAACCAGGCGCTGAAAATGCTTGGTAAGTACGGCGTTCGCAACAACGAATCTGTGTTCATTACTGATGTGAACACCTACCTATCGAGTTTGGCTTTGGATGAGGTCGAGACGGTCGACAAGCTCGGTCCTGCTGCAACGATTCTGACTGGCCAACTTGGTGTTGTTTACGGTCATCCGTTGATCGTTTCTGAACAGATGCGACTTGCTGACACTGACGGCAAGGTGACCGATGGTGCGACCGGCACGACGGGTCGAATTCTTGCAACGAACCGCAGCCAGTGGCGTGTGGGCTTTAGGCGAGAGCTTTCGATTGAGACTGAGCGTGACATTCAGAAGCGTCAAAACGTGATGGTTGTGAGCATGCGAATCGCTCTTAGCGAGCGCACTGGTGCTCGTGCTTCAGCTACGCACACTGCTCTGCAGTACAACGTGACTGGCGTCGTATAGAGCGTTTAGCTGACTGAAACCGGGTGCGAGGACACACCGCACCCGATTCATTTTTCAATTTCTATTTATGCGTTTTCGAACTGAAAACGCCAACGATTCGAGGACTTTTTTAATATGCCCGATAACAAGACGATTACTGATCCTGTGGCAGAGATTGCAGAGCGTGCTCTAAGGAAGACGAGTGTGCTGAATCTTGCCGGCTGGGATGGCAGTGACCAGCGATATGTTTTCGTTGCTCCGTACGACTGCAATATCGATCAGGTTCAGATTGTTTCTGACACTGGTGTTGCTGCGAGCGATACGAATTACTACGCCTTTCAGGTGCAGAACTTGACTCAGGCGGAGGCTCTTCTGGCGAGTGCGAAGACGACTGAATCTACTGGTGGCACGGCGATCACTGCCGATGTTGCTTACACGCTCGATCCTGACCAGAACGCTGTCGTTGATGATGGCGATGTGATCGAACTTCAGGTGACTGAGACTGGAGTTGCGACTGATCTGACTTCAGCCGAGATCTTGGTTGTAGTCGAGTACACATAGGCGGTTACCTACGGGTGCGCTTGATTAGTGCAATTCCCGATTGAACCCACCCTCTAGCTCCCTCCCGTTAAGGGAGGGAGGACTTAGACGCCTGCGGCGTTGGGAGCTTAAGAAAAATTATGACAACGAAAGTAGTTTCGTTTACGCGGCGTGTGGATGCTCCTGGTGAGAGGTCGAAGATTTCTCGCCAGGCGTTTCATCCTCGAAACGTTGTAGTGCGTGCGTGTGCGAGCAATCAAGGACAGGTGTTCGTTGGCGATTCGGAAGTAACTCGGAGCGATCCGGGACTGGGTCCGGGGCGGGCACTAGGTATGCGTGGATACCCGCGTGTAGATCTGACAAAAGTTTTTGTAGACGGCGAGTTTGCTGGAGACGGAGTTGAAGTGACGATTTTGGAATCGAATGCAAGGGTAGGTCGTAAGTGAGTTTGCCAATTGGATCGACAACGGTTGTAACGCCGGGAACAGCTGTGGCAGTTGCGACGTCTGGTAACGCTGTATCGGCAGTTAGCTTTCGTGCACGTGCCGATAACACTGGCGCCGTTTACGTTGGCGATAGTTCCGTCGATAGCTCGAATGGGTATCGACTTGAGCCCGGAGACGAGTTGAATCTTTCTTTTAGAGAGACGATCGATCTTCGGAGGTTCTTTGTAGATGCTGATACAGCTAGCGATGGAGTGGACTTCGCGGGAGTTGCGGCTTGATCAATTCGAAAGCGATATTGAACCAAAGCTCTCGATTCGTTCCGTCTGATTCGATATTGAAGTTTGGCTACTCGCCGAACGGCGGAATCGAATTCGATAGCGTGAGCGAATTGCTTAGCTTTTCCAATAACGGAACTCCCAAGGTTGAGATTGGTTCCGATGGTCTCGCAATTCGGGACGGCAATGGGCTTGTTGTTGGGAATTCTTCACAGGTGGCGATCAACGGCACTCTCGAAGAATTTCAAATGCTTGGGAACGGCTCTGCAGATTCAACTGCGACGATTGCAAGGTGGAGCGATAGTTCGGCCGGACCACGTATTTATTTTTACAAGGGTAGAGGTTCCGCAATTGGCGCAACACCGGCTGCCGGGACGTTGGTTCAAGATGGAGACACGCTGGGAGAGTTTGTGTGGTGGGGTGATGACGGTAACGGTGCCAACCGCAATATCGAAGCTGCGAGAATTGCGGCTAAGGTCGACGGTACTCCTGGTACTGCCGATATGCCTACTGCCTTGATCTTCTCAACCACTTCGGATGGCGGAGCAAATGCTACTGAGCGTATGCGGATTGATCGACTAGGTGGCATGTACATCGGTGAGACTGTCAATGCGAACATGTCTCGCGGGATCACGATTAATCAGGGCGGTTTCGACAACGAGGTCCTTGATTACAAATCGAGCGATATCGCCCATGGAGTGACTGCGTTTGCCGAAACTGACACGTTCCATTTAGAACGAAAAGTTGTGGCTGATTCCGGGGGGCTTGAATCGATATCCCTAACTGAAGATACATATGCCGTTTCGGCTATTGGAATTGTAACTAACGAGGTTACGACTGATACATCGACCTCGCTTGGAGCGTTCATTTATTCAGCTCGTTTGAAGAGTGGTACTGGCGCTACCGACATGGCTGCTGCCGCAAACATGTTCACGTGGAACAACAACGGCGATACTCGTCTGCTGCTCAAGGGCAACGGAGATGTGCACATCGCCAACACGACGTTGTCGGCATTGGATGATGAAGATGACATCGGCCTTGTTCGAGCATTCCAGAAAGAAGCATCTGGTGGCATGGGCATCGCTATGACTAAGTGGGACGAGCAGGTTGTTGCTGAAGCAGATGATCTTAAGAGAGTCGGAGTGCTTTCGTCGGAAGGCGACTTTGTTGTTCAGCAGCGATTGAACTCTCTTTTTGGAGGGGCTATCTGGCAGCAGAACGAAAAACATTTGAACCTCGTCGAGAGAGTTAATTCGCTCACTGTCGCTCTCGAATCCGCAAATAAACGTCTAGCCGCAATTTCGGCACCAGGAAGAATTTAGGAGGCGCTATGCCAACAGTTTCGTACACAGTTTCTACAGCTCAGTTAAACGAGCTCAAAGCCGCGCTGGCTCATCATCAGGGAATAGATGTTTCTGAAGTTGCGAATGACGATGTGAAGCGGTGGGGCTTGCGACAATTTCAGTCGGTAGTGCGCAACTACCGCCAGTCGTTGATCGATTCATCCAATCCCGTTTCGAACGATCCGATTGCGAGTTAGTCGGAGATGAACTTTACTGAACACCTTCGTCAGTTCTTCGATGAAGAAGTAGCTGACGATGAATTGAATAATCTGGCTGTACACGCCATCGCTAATGACGTTCGACGGCTGAAGCCGGCCATTAGCGAAGCTGTGTGGGATTCGCGTCAACAGGCAGCGTTGGTTGGCGGCGGGAATCAGGCGGTTGCCAGGCTGAACGATGCTCGGCAACTTCATTCGATGTACGCCGCCGCACTCGACGAATTCAAATTAGTTACAGAGAACAATATTCCGGCAGAAGCAGTCGCCGGTCATGACGAGTCCATTGGGAGGACCGAAGATGACAGCGACAGCACCCGAGAGCATCGCTAATACCTACGCCGGAATCGACGACCTGAAAGCACGCATGGGTATTGCTGGAACCACGAACGATAGCGTTCTGTGGTCGACTTTGAATGCCGCTAGCAGAGCGGTAGATCGTTACTGCAATCGCCACTTCTACGCGCTTGAAGATGTTCGAATGTTCGATATCGAAGATTCGTGTCGAGTAGCGATTCCAGATCTGGCAACGGCTACTGAAATTCTCGAAGATCGTGATGGTGATCGCGTTTTCGAAACTGTACGCACTGCTTCTCAGTACGCCCTGTACCCATTGAACGCAGCTCCGACATCAGCCAATGGCCGACCCTACTCTGAGATTCGCTCAGATCTAGGTGTTGGAGTGGACGGATTCGCCGTAGGGCGTAGTCGATTAAGCATCGAAGGGCATTGGGGCTATCGATATCACACTGAGGAAACGGGATCGACAGTTTCGAGTGGTGGAGGGATTAGCTCGACCGTGACTGTTGTTCCAGTCGATGCCGTGAACGAAATTCAGGCTGGTATGACGCTGTTGATCGAAGGCGAGCAGATGTTTGTTCGCTTTGTGAACGGCACGAACCTGACTGTTAGGCGTGGGGTGAACGGAACGGCGACTGCCACTCATGCCGATGCTTCCGTTATCTCGTTTGTCGTGTTCCCTGCGGAAGTTTCTGAGGCTACGGCGCTACTGGCTGCGCGCTATTGGAAGAGCAAGGACGCTACTTCGGCTGAGCTGGCGGGTGCGGCTGGGTTTGGTCCGATTCGCGTTCGGGCCGGGTTTGATGTAGAGGTAGAACAGCTTCTTGCCGGGCTTAGGAAAATGGCGATTGGCGTGGGTGTCTGATGGGGCTTGCAACCGCTCGTGACGGCATCGTGACCGCGCTCGACACGATTTCAGGCTTAACGGTGATAGATCACATGGCAGATCAGTTCAGTGAGCTTCCTGCGGTGGCCATTAGGTTCAAGGGTGCGAACTACACCGACGCTACGTTTACGTTTAGTTTGCTGTTGATTGCCAGTGGGTGGGATGTCGATGAGACGGAACTTTCGCTGCACGGGTTTCTTGATTCTGTTGGGTCAGAATCGCTGAAGCTGGCGATGGATACGTATGCGGGTTGCACGGTCGTTTCTGCAGGTCCTATTAAGCGGCGGAAGATCGGCGGGATCGATCATCTGACGGCTGAACTCGAGGTGGTGACCTGTGTTGTTTAGATCGGGCAAGGCGACGTTGCGATCGAGGGCTGTGGTTTCGGACGGCCAGATGGAGCTGGACGGCTTAACCAGTGAGCGAGCTCTGGATGTTCCCGGAGAGAAGGGCAATCCTTCCCGTAGAAATCGTTCTAGGAAGTCTCGTTCTCGAAGCAAGACTGCTGGTGCGTCGCCAGACCTGAACGCCATCTGGAACGAACTTATGAGCATGAAATCGATCGTAGAAGACGAGCACGATCGCAAACTCCGGCGTATCGAAAGCGATCTACGCTGGACCATGACTCTGGTAGGCGGGCAGTTCCTAACGATCATCGGAGCCGCAATAGCGATGCTGGCTGGGGTGTGAGGGGAGCCGCTGATTCACTGTCATGCTGAACTTGATTCAGTATCGTGATCAACGGCAATCTATTGATCGAGACAGTGAGTATTGGGCTGTTCTAGGGTATTTTTCAGTTTGGTTGTGATACTGAATCAAGTTCAGCATGACAATCGATACGTCCAGCCTTTCAAGCGCATACACTTCGCCCTCAGAAATCATGAACGTGATTGCCTGAGGGCGATTTTGTTTTAACGTCGCTAGAAGATTTGGGAGTCGAATTCGGATGCGTATTGGGATCATGGGCGCTGGTGGTATTGGAACCGTTGTTGGTGGACTGCTTTCGAACGCCGGTCACGACATTACGTTGATCGATCAGTGGCCTGAGAATGTTGAGAAGATCAAATCCGATGGCTTGATCGTTGAGCACCGAGACACTGAAGTTCTGACTCACCCGAAAGCTATTCATCTCCACGAACTTCAGCTCGAGACCGAGCCGTTTGATGCTGCGTTCATCGCTGTGAAGTCGTACGACACTGAGTGGGCTACTACGATGATGCTGCGCTACGTCGATCCTGAACACGGCGTGTTCGTCGATTTCCAGAACGGCATCAACGACCAGCGGATGGCAGATATCGCCGGAGTTGAACGTTCACTTGCCTGCATCATTACGATCAGTGCTGCTTGCTACGAGCCTGGCCGCGGCGTTCGAACCGACGTGAACTCACCCGGTTTCAAGATCGCTGAACACGACGGCTCAGACACCCCGCGTGCTCGCGAACTCGTCGAAGTTATGAACGCCGTTGAAGCCACAGTATTTTCAGACGACCTATGGGGCGAGCGTTGGTCGAAACTAATGGTGAACTGCATGAACAATGCGCTATCGGGTGTTAGCGGATTCGGCACCGCCAAGGTACGCACGGAAGACGACACCCGCCGAATTGGTATTCAGCTAGGAGCCGAAGTCGCACGAGTCGCCAAGGCGCACGGCAAGCACCTTCACTCCGTGCTCGGACTTTCACCGGAAATGGTTATAGATGCCGCTGAAGGTCGAAATGTGGAAGAGGTTGAAGCTGCGTTGCTAGAAACAGCTCGCAAGGCTGGACCGGGTGGAGTTCCATCGTATGGCCAAGACGTTCGAAAGGGACGGCGAACCGAGATCGACTTCTTGAACGGGTTTGTTTCTGACATGGGGCGAGAAAAGGGAGTGCCCACTCCGTTCAATGACAAGCTAGTTGAGATCGTGCACGGCTTAGGCATCGTATTCAAAGGTGACAAAGCACATGTTCAACCTTTGATCGACATGCTGCCGTAATTCGCACCAAATCCGCCTCGCACGCGCATACACTTCGCCCTCAGAAATCATGAACATGATTGCCTTGGGGCGATTTTGTTTTAACGTCATATATCAATTTATTGGGAGTCGAATTCGGATGCGTATTGGGATCATGGGTGCTGGCGGTATTGGGAGCGTTGTTGGCGGACTGCTGAGCAAAGCGGGGCACGACGTTACTTTGATCGACCAGTGGTGGGAGCACGTCGAGAAGATCAAGGCTGATGGCCTGATTGTCGAAACGCAGGAAGCTGAGTACCTCACCCACCCAAAGGCGATTCACATTCACGAATTGCAGCACGAAACCGTGCCGTTCGACGCGGCGTTCATCGCTGTGAAGTCGTACGACACCGAATGGGCGACGACGCTCATGCTTCGGTACGTCGACCCCGACCACGGTGTGTTCGTCGACTTCCAGAACGGGATTAATGACGAACGAATGGCGGCGGTTGCCGGAGTTCACCGTTCGCTCGGTTGCATCATCACGATTGGTGCCGCTGCGTGGGAACCGGGACGTGGTATTCGAACCGATAACTATCCACTAGGTTTCAAGATCGCTGAGCATGACGGATCGGACACCCCTAGGGCTAGGGAGCTTGTGGAAGCTCTGAGTGTGATCGCCGATACCGAACTTTCTACCGACCTCTGGGGCGCTCGCTGGTCGAAGCTGATGGTCAACTGCATGGCAAACGCTCTCTCGGGCGTGAGCGGATACGGTACTACCGAAGTGCGGACTGTACTCGAACCTTTGCGAATTGGAATACAGCTAGGAGCTGAGGTTGCACGAGTCGCAAAGGCTAAGGGCATCAACTTGTTCTCGGTGCTTGAACTTCCTGCCGAATCGATCATCGACGCTGCTGAAGGGCGCAACGTTGAAGAGGTTGAAGCTGCGTTCATGGAGGCTGGCAAACGAGGTGGCGTTGGAGGCGTGCCGTCGTTCGGCCAAGACGTACGAAAGGGCCGACGAAACGAGATTGACTACCTGAACGGTCTGGTGTCAGATATGGGTAAAGAACTCGGTGTGCCAACTCCGTTCAACGACAAAATAGTCGAGATCGTTCACGATATGGGAATCGACTTCAAAGGCGAACCGAAAAACATTCAGCCACTCGTCGACATGCTGCCGTAGGCGTTAGTCCAATAATTTCACTTAGTACCTAAGAAGATAAAAGAAAATATGACCTTCAAAATTGCATTGGTCGGCTGTGGCGGCATGGGACGTCGGCACGCTCACGGTTACATCGAGCTGCGAAAATATTTCGATACGGTAGAGATGTCGGCAGTCTGCGATGTGCATGGTGACGTTGCCGCTACTGTTGCTGACGAGATAGGTGATGCCACTGGATCACGGCCTACCATCTACACCGATTTCGACGAAATGCTGGCAAAGGCAGATCTCGACGGTGTTGCGATCGTTACAAGTACGCCTATGCACCACCTCTTTGCTATCAAAGCGATGGAAGCTGGATTGCACGTAATTACCGAGAAGCCGATGGGTCTAACCCTGAAGGCGTGTCGGATGATGCGGGATGTTTCGAAAGCGACCGGCAAGGTGATGGCGGTTGCCGAAAACTATCGTCGTGACCCGATGAATCGCCTTACCCGGGCGCTGATCGATGCCGGCGCGATTGGCACACCTTACTTCGCACTCGATATCGGAGTTGGTAGCTCGAATGGTGCCGTGATGCACAGCACTGTTTGGCGGGCAAAGAAAGTTCAGGCTGGTGGCGCACCGCTCGATGCAGGAGTGCACAACGCCGATATGTTGCTTTACTTGCTGGGTGGTGCGAACAGTGTGTACGCCGAGACTGCGATCAATGAATCACAGCGAACGCTTCGACCGATGGACGAGGTCGCTCCGGTGTTGGCCAAGATGTACAACCACCGAAAAGAAGATGGGTACGAGACTGGCGACACGGTTGAGCAAACAGCGGTCGACACTGCGTTCGGTGTAATTCGGTTTAAGTCGGGTGCAATTGGGCAGCTGCTGATGACCGATACTTCACACGGCCAATCGCTTGGTGTTTCGACTATTTCTGGGAGCACCGGAACGATGTATCGGCCTGCAAGTCGATCAGGGCAGTCGCCTCGTATCGTTCGAAATGACGGTGCCGAGATTACTGGCGATGCGTTGCTGGAATTGGTTCCAGATTTCGAACTCGACGACACGATATCTACATTGTGGAATGGCGCTCGCCGTATAAGTTCATATGACATGGATTTCCGAGAGATCGATTCGAAGATTCTGGCGTACGAATACCTCGATATGGTCGCTGCTGCTGAATCAGGTGGTCAACCTGAGGTTGGGCCGCAAGAAGGCATGGATGCACTTGCTCTTGCTTACGCCCTAATGGAATCGGGTGCGACCGGTTTGCCTGTCACTGTCGAGGACGTCGCTGAAGGACGGGCATCGGCGTTCCAGGACGAAATCGATGCTGAGATGGGTATTTAGGACGATTGGCTTGATTGGTTCCCTCTCCCTCGTAGGGAGAGGGCTAGGGTGTGGGTGGGATCGATTGTCTGGTGGATCGTAAGCGTCGCTAATTATGTATTTGGCGTCGATGGAATTGTGGGTGCTTCACGATTTGACCCACCCTCTAACTCCCTCCCTTGAAGGGAAGGAGGATTGGTTGTAGGCGAAACAAGTAGGGCTGGCTGGAGTTAGTTAGTTGGTCAAGCGTGGAATTAAATACGCAATCGTCGCTGTTGTAGTGGTATTTCTGGCGATTCAGATCGTTCCTTACGGTCGAACCGCGAGCAATCCACCGATTACTAGCGAACCGGAGTGGGACATCAAAGCCACGCGGGATCTTGCCGTTCGAGCTTGCTTCGATTGTCACTCGAACGAAACCGCCTATCCGTGGTATTCGAGGGTTGCGCCTGTTTCGTGGTGGACACAGAATCACATCGAAGAAGGTCGAGATGATCTCAATTTTTCCGAATGGTCATGGTCGTACGACGAGATAGATGAAATCGCTGAATCGGTGATGGATGGCGAAATGCCTCCGAACTACTACACACTGATTCCAGGCGATAGAAATCTCTCGGAGCGTGAGCGAGAAAATCTGATTCGTGGCTTGATTTCGACGTTTAACTACAGCGACAAAGCGTTGCCGAGCAAAGAAGACAGTGCCGACGAGGATGACGACGATGATTAGCGAACATTGCCAATTGTCATTGCGAGGAGCCTGCTTTGAGGCGACGTGGTAATCAACGGTTCCGAGCAACGCTACTTTCAAATATTGCTCGCTATCGCACTCTCGCCATTAATCTTTCAAGCTGACGATTTGCAGTGTGAGCAGTTGGGTGACTACTGGCTGGATTGACCGTAGGGCTGCTCAAAACTACTGATTGCCACGGCGTTCGTCCCTCACTTCTCGCAATGACAAATCGCCGAAGCAGGACGCTTAACGCGTAACTCACCCTCTCGGTTTAGAGAGGGTGAGAATCGACTTGCTATGCAGCGGCTGGCGGTATGACCAGCACAGGTCGGTGAGCGGATCGAATCGCTTTGTCGGTCACGCTACCAACAACCCATCGCTTGATTCCGCCTGCCCCATGAGTCGCCATGACTATGACGCTTCCTTCAGCAGCGGCCGCTTCATCAACGATCTGAATTGAAGGGTTGCCTACTCGAACCTGAGCATGAGCTTTCACTCCTGCAGATTCAGCGTTCTCTACGAATTCTTGCAAGTACCTAGTAGCAGTTTCTTCCTGCAACTTGGTGTCGAGCTCTTCAGCGTAGTGAACCGATCCGTATCCGACTCCGCCCATATCCATGCCGTAAACCGGAAGCTTCACAACTTCGGTGAACACCAACTCTGCGCCAGTGGCTTGTGCCAATGCGGTTGCCGGTGCCACAGCAGTTTCAGAAAGCGTAGATCCGTCGAGCGGTACCACGATGTTCCTGATGAAACCTGCGCCAACAGCTTCGTCGGTGATGTCTTCAGGTTGAAGAATCAGCAACGGTGTAGTTGTTGAATGCAGCACCCTATCGGTGACACTGCCTAGGATTCCACGTGCGAGAGCGGACTCTCGACGGGTCGACATTGCAATCAAGTCGACACCGATTGCTGTGGCTTCGGCGACGATCGATTCAGCGGGTGCACCAGCGGTAACTCTGACATCGATACCGACACCAGTCTTACGTAGCTCATCAGCTTCAGCTTCGAGCCCGGCTTTTACCTGGGCTGCGATCTTGGTGATAACACCGTCGGGTGCAGTCGGGCGTTCCTCGCCTCGAGCACCAGCTTCGACGATCTCGAAATCTTCAGTGTCGACCACCGAAAGAAGCGTCACGTCAGACTTGGTTGCCTTTGCCAGCCCGACTGCCCAACGCAGGATAGTTCGCGATTCTTCAGAACGATCAACCGGAACGAGAATTCTTCCAAACATTCTGTACCTCCTTACATGCGAGTGGAGTCACTCGCCAGCCCTTGTATCAACTCCATTATGTTGATCAGGCGTGAGGTTCTAGGAAGTAAGGGTTTAGCCCGTATGAGAAGTGTGTGAATAATTGCACA
>Ga0233439_10001882_pt1 | contig 25011 bp, 24 predicted proteins | sample SI_123_September_6_FD_182713 | JGI IMG/M metagenome (GOLD analysis project Ga0233439, IMG submission 182713) | Seawater microbial communities from Saanich Inlet, British Columbia, Canada - SI_123_September2016_100_MG | ecosystem: Environmental > Aquatic > Marine > Inlet | place: Canada: British... | reverse complement strand
TCTTTAATTTATTACTCCAAAACCGTTTTCCCTTATTAGAACGAACTACCAAGTTATCAAGTATTTTATTTTTTAAATCCTTCATATGTTTTTCATCTATATCTTTATCTTTTTCAATCCAGGGTGGGTGAAACATCAAATAAGAATTTTTAGACATAACTTTTTCTCCCGTAGCATTGATTAAAATTAGTGCGGCGGCTGAAGTTGCAGCACCATAACAAGTCATTCCTATTTTAACCTCACAAACGTTCATATAATCAATTATCCCAAATGCTGAATACATATCTCCACCATAAGAATTTATATAAACTAAAATTTCTCTATCTTTATTTTCCTCTATTAAATAATTTACTCTTGAGATAAAATATGAAACTGTAGATTCTCCTATATCTCCAGTTAAATAAATTATATTTCTTGCAATATCTATATCGGTCATATCCACCTCATTACATAATCTGTGCAAACTCCGTAACAATCAATAGATTTATCTACTTTTTTAGGCATAACACAAATAGATTTATCAGTTAATTGTTTGCCCGGATATGTCCACAAATAACCCTCTGAAGTTAATGTTACATCATCTTCTTGATGGAAAAAACAATGTATTTCATCTTTTAACATACTATACAACCCTTCAATATTTTTTGCATGACACCATAACCCATCCCCTTTTAAAAAATCCTTTTTAACTAAATATTGTGGTTCATCATGTCCTAACCAGTAACCACCATCGCCAAAACACCAAACATCAACTTCAACTTCAAAACCTTGATCCAAAGTCTCATTAATATACTCTGGTTGATTTTCTCTATCTGATTTACCATTTAAATTTCCTCTATGAGATATCAAAATCATTTATAAACCTCTCTAAATCTTCCGGAGTACCTAATCCCCACATCTGTTTTCTATCAATATGGAATGTTTTTATTTTTTTTCCATCTTCTATACCTTGATTATAAACAGGACAAACATAAAATTCATTATTAATTCTAATGTCTTTTTCTGTCATTTGTTTACAATACTTTATATAATCAGAACCCTTTGTCCAAAAATATACCCCAACTGTTGCAATATTACTTATTGGGTCTTTTTCAGCAACTCTTTCAACAAATCCACTATCATCAAGTTTTGCAAAACTCCACTTGGGATGTGTTGATGTAAATGTTAATATCCCACCATCAATATCATCTGCAATCATAGAATACATAAACTCATTACTATTCCAATCAAGATATTGGTCTGAATTTGCAATTAATAATGGTTCATCATTATCGATATACTTTTCTGCTAATAATGTGGTACATGCGGCTCCTTCTGTCATTTCATCTATCTGAACTATTTCACAATTAGATGAAATTAAATTTAATAAATGTTTTAGATTATACTTTTCATAATGTTCTTTTTGTACAACATAAATATATTTAGCATCTATGTTCAAACTATCCACAACAACTTGTATCATTGGTTTTCCATTCACATCAATTAGTGGTTTAGGAAAACTATATCCCATTTCTTCAAATCTTTTTCCAGCACCAGCCATTGGTATTAACACATTCATTTTACCACCTTGCCATTTTGGTTTTATCTCTTCATTAGAAGATTCTTGTATGTATTTTTTAATTCTATCATAAGTAACATCGTTTGTATCTTTCACCGAACATAAAACCGCCCCACTTGAGATTGCTCCTTTTCTACCAACATCAGAATCCTCTACAATTAAAGTTTCATTCGGATTTACTTCTGCCTTTATCATACACCGTAAGTACATTTCTGAATTTGGTTTGGGATTTTTTACATCTTGGTTGGAATACATAAAATCAATATACTCAAAAAATCCTTTTCTGATTAATTGTAATTTGGCAGTTTCTCTAATCGAATTTGTTGCACAAGATATAATGTAACCCTCTGATTTAAAACTTCTAAGAATACCTCTAATCCTATCATCAACCGAAAACCCATCAATAATTTTTAAAGTCATTTGTTGTTTCAATTCCCAAACTTTATCGTGTAACTTTTTTGGTAATTTTTTATTTTTTGTTAATAGATTTAATTTTTTTGTAGTTGAAAGTCCATCATAGGTAGATAAATGTTCTTCTCGTCCAATAACATATTTTTTATCTATACTTTCTAATGCCGTATTTAAAGCATTATAATGTAATTCTCTTGCATCTACTAATACTCCGTCTAAATCGAATATAATTAATTTAATCATATAATATAATCTCTCGGTTGTCCAAATAAACACACTGCTATTTTCATTCAAAAACCCATTCTGGAATTGGTTCTCTGTTCATAGTACATTGGTCTATTTGCCATATTTTTTCCATTGTTAACTCTGATAAGTTTATATCTTCGACATCTTTTCTTAAAACCGATGTATGGATAATTGCAGTTTCTACATTACACCCAGAAACTAATAGTTGAGATCCGAATAAATATCCAGCTAACAAATGAACTCCTTTAGTTGAATTTCTTTGTGTTATTTTTTTAAGTTTTTCATCGTTTTCATTTCCTATAGTTTTATAAAAAAAATCATTTGAAGCTATAAATTTTATTTTATCATAAGTCTTATCAAAATATTTATTCATACTACTTGAATGCCCATAAAACATCTTATCTTCCATACAAAATCTTCCATCAGCCACCCAATGACAATTATCATAAATAATATCTTTATTATCAATACATCGTGTAAAAAGAGAATATCTATCCACAAAATCTCCAACTGGTATACAATCTGGTCGTTGTCTAACTACAACATCATATTCAATATTATTTTCTATAGCCCAATTTTTAGCTAAATTATGAGTAGTATTTGCTGCGTAAGTTTGTCCTATCTTATGATAATTAGACCTTCTATCATCTAAAGTATTGTGTGGATCTAACCACTTAAATTTTTCTTCGAATTTCATATAATCCAATATATCTGTTATTACTGAATCTAAAACATTCATTTTTTCAATTTTTAATACTTTTGGATTATATAATTTAGTAAAATTATTTTCTAATTGCAATTTATTTAATTTTTCTACTTTTTTAAGTTTTGGATCAAAATTACCACTTTTATCTGAACCTTCACATTTTAAATCCCACCTATAATCTTTAGAAAAATTCCAATAATACCAGTCCTCATCCCAACTATGAATGAAATAGTCTACTTCTACTTCATAATCGACATTAAGTTGATTATATAATTTAAGACATTCTGTAGTATCAAATTTTTTATTAAATTCATAAAATTGTCTTATAAATGGAGCAGATATTTTATAAGACCTTGGACACCCACTAATACAAACTGCTATTCTCATAAACTATTCCATACTGTTTCTACTTTATTACTTAAACTTATATCATAATAATTGTATAATCTTTTATAATTATGCTCTAATATTGGCCACATTTCAATATACATCTCATGTAGTTCATCCAATGACTTAGAACATAATTTATCAATCTCGTTAAGAACTCTATACATCCTTATACTTTCATCTTCTATTTCATCATACGATTCATCAATCCAAGGTGAAAATGTTTTAAATCCAAGTTCTTTTAATTTTTTCAAACTATATGGGTGCCCAACCAATATAAATGGATGTAATACTGCCATTCTATGAAATGTCTTTTCAGATATTAAAATAGGGCCTTGAATATATTTAACATCTATCGCATTTATAATATCCCACCCATAAACCTCTACCTCGGTTACAATTGAAAAATAAGAATCTTTATAATAAGATAAATCAGTAAAGTCATAATACGGATTTCCCCATGTTTTCCCTATATATGGATCAGCATTATCATCATAATCAAAATCCACTTTTAAAGGTAATTTATTAAGAAAAATGGGGTCGTGATCCAATAATTGTTTTTTAAATAGAGTCATCTTTTGCCTTAACCTGTTAGCATTACTAGGATATCCCTTTAAACCTATAAACTTTAATCTATCAGGTAAAAAAAGTTTTTTGCTCCAATGCATAAAAGGATATTTTACCTTATCCCTATCCTTTTCATCGTATATTATAAAATATTTAGGATTTTGCATACTAAAGTATCCATCATTCAAATGATTCTTATAATCTAAAAATGTTCCAACAATTTGTCTATGTGATTTTATATATCCATTATAACATAAAAATTTTTTACTTCTTTTAACACTCAAATCTATATCTTCTATTCTTATAGAAGATGGATGACTATTTTTATATCCTTCAACTGTTGCATCCAACATAAACGGAGTAGGGATCCAATTAATTCTTTCATCTTTCTTTAACTTTTTACCATTACACCACGTATCATATCTGTCATCTGATATTAAATCTGAAGTAATATATGTAATATTATTAGGTGGAATATTATATTTTTTACATAAATAAAGAAAAGATTCACCCATATTAAAACGATCCACATTAATTGACGTTTCGTTCGCGAAATGATAAATGCTTGGTTGCAACATCTCCGAATCTAAACCATCTCTTGCTCCATTTATTATTAAATGTGCATTTCCATTACGAATATCATTCAATACACGATCTGATATTAATTTAGGAAATTCTACTGTTTCATACGGTTGTTTAACAGTACCCATCCAATGATCAGCTTGATTATTTGCTTCCAAAATATATAAATATTTTTTTCTATATCTTCTACACTCCCATACTGGTAAACATTCAAATTCTATATTTAATGATTTTAAATAATTTGGGGTAGATGGAAAGTCGAATTGCATAATATTATCATGTCTTAACACAGTCTTAGTCTTATTCGATGATGTTCCCAGCTCTGATTCACCAGTTAACCATTTAGTTTCTTTATATAACTTTGGGTGACATTGTCCGTTTATAAATCCGTTTGCACCTGGACCTTCAGGCCCTATAAAATCATATCCAAAAATAATATTTTTTGACTTATACCATTTTTTTCTAGAATTTAAAAAATTTCCATTTAAATCCCAATGTTTTTCTTCATCCTCATAACAATCTATGAAAATTCTTTCTATCCATTCCTTACATGGGCCTATCATAGCTATCCCCTCGTTTATATTTAAAAGTTCCTATACTTTTTTCTGGTAAATAATGCTCGAATTCTCCGTTACTTCTAATAATATCAAAATAGCAGGGCTGACCTGCCACCCAAACTCTATTTCTAATACCTGGGAGAGGCCAAACACCTTCTGGTGGAACACTACAACTCAGTGCCAATGTCATAAATTCAATAAAATCTAAATTAGCCTTTTTTAATTTTGTTTTATTTCTTTTAAAAGTATAAGAACCTATTACTTTCATTACAGAATGTCTCCATGCCCCATAATTTTCATACCGCCAATATGGTATATCAAGTTTTGTAGCGGCTAATAAAAACGATTTCAAAAGTAATTCTAACTGAATATCTACAACTCCATAGTAATAATTTCGTGATGCATTTAAATGTCCATATCCATACCAATCTCCATGCACAACTCCATATGGGTTAGTTTCTTGATAACCAACAAAATAAAGTAAAGTAGTCCATCCTTTGTTTATCGCCCAAGGATCATCACCTACGCCTGGAATGGGAAGAAATTCTATAGGTGGTTTAGATGCTTCCAAATATGGCATATAATAATTCTTATAAAAACATTTATTTTTAAATGGCATTAAATCTGGCCTAATTCTAAATACATATGTATATTCATCTTTATATTCATCTAATAAATGTATTGCCTTTTCAGCTTTATACTGTTGAGCTACCCAAGCAAAATCGTTTTTTTGCATAAGTTTTATTTGGGAAGTATCAAAATCTTTTTTATTCATTACTTTAGTAAAATCTTCAACAAATTTTTTCTGAGAAATACACACTACTTTTTTTGGATTAAAAATTTTTATAAAATAATCCATTTTTTCTTGAGTCAAATTCTCATCCCCCTTTTCAGGATTTTGATGAATTTTATCAGTTGTATATAAGAAAAAATCGAGTTCAATATCTTCTGGTAAATTAGTATAGAAAAATTCATAAATGGATTTAAATGTATTCTGGACTCTCAATCCTCCAGAAAAAACTACAGCAATTTTTTGTTTATTCAATATAACTATCTCCTATGGCGTCTCTATCTAACATTTTACTGATTTTGTAAATACCTTAATTCTTTATTACTATATTCAACTACCTTTGTTGAATCCTCTATTCCCCTAATTGGTACTAAACTACATACTCCCTTCATTCTACCGTTGGCGCCGGGTTTATGAAGTCTATCCAAATCTTCTATTTGTTTTTTAAAATTTAATGCCTTATCCAATTTTTTAGGTGGAGTCATTAACTTTATTTCTAACCAATGGTCATCATCAACTTTATCATGATAATCCATTATAATTTCTATATTTCTCAAAAATCTTTCTTTTCTATTCGGAAAACTTTCCATAGAATCAAAATGAGCACTTATATTAATTGAATTTAAATATTTGACACATTCTCTCCAAAAATCATTACTCATACTCCCATTAGTTGTAACCATAGTCCATTGATTTTTTTCCTTCAAGTATTTCATCCACTCTGTAAAATATGGTACTAATGTTGGTTCTCCACCACCAAAATTAAATCTTACTTCATTACCATTTGCCCACTTTATAATTTTATCACTTGTTTCAAATGCAACTTCTTTTTCAAAATGATTATCTATATTATTATGTACATTAGGCCAACAATAAGAACAGTCATAATTACATCTACGTGAAACATCCCATAAAATCTGATAAGGTATTGGGAAATTCATTTCTATTCCTACTCCATTTTGAACTTCATCAATAAAATTATCGTGTGTTTTAGATTGCCCTCTATATCCTTCATTTGTAACCTTCAATAATTTTTCATTATTCCTGGAAAAAAGATTATCTTTAGTTTTAAATTTACTAATAATTACATCAGACCCACACCCACAACTATTAAATGGACAAGTTACCCATTTTTTTGGATACTTAAATCCCTTATAATAAATATCACCTAAATATCCCCAATCCCTTTCTTTTTTTAAATTTATATTTTTGTATGCCAAACCACTTTTTAAAAAACTTGGAAACAAATCATCTTGGAATTTTAAAATTTCTTCTTCAAAATCTTTGGCTAAAATTTTTGTATATTTCTTAATTTCTACATCAAAATTACTAGCAATATGTTCCGTATATTTCTTAATTTCTTCTGCAAAATTACTAGCAATATGTTCCGTATATTTTTTAATTTCTTCAGCAAAATCTCTATTGACTCTATTAAGTAATTTTTCAAATATTAAACCAGAATTATCTCCAAATTTAAAATGAAACTTTTTGTGTGGATATGATTCTCCTACTTTTTCATCAATTCTTTGTTTAACATATTCTTCATATGGAAATTTACCAAACTTTTTTTCTACTTGCTTATTTATGCATTCTTCATGTGGAAATTTACCATACTTTTTTTCTACTAATTTGTTTATATACTCTGTATATGGATATTTACCAAACTTCTTTTCAACTTTAGTATGTATATAATCATCATATGGTGGTTTTCCAAATTTTTCCTCAGTTTTTTTAATTCTATAAGGCTCCCACTCTTCATCAACATACCTATCTTTTGCAGCCGATGCACAATTTCCTACCCAAACACCACCATCAAAATCTATATAAAGTGACCTTACGCCTGCTGAACATTTCCATCCTTCCCACTTATTCAATCCTCTAGATATAGCCTCATCTACACTTACTAACTCAAATTTACCATCTTTCCTATACCATCTAAGTTGTTTATTATCTAATGGTATCATGGTTTAACCTTTGTGCACATTATATCAAAATTACAATGACAAAAATCCTTATCACATATAATTGGATCTTTCGGAAATACCATCCTTCTTCCTCGTTGTACCCAACCTAACTGTTTACCAACCTTACACCAACCTCTCCAAACTGAACCATCTATATCAACTATAAGTTGTTCAACTCCTGCATAACAATACCACCCTTTCCAGTTATTCTTATTCAATGATATAAAATAGTGTGGTGAAAATGATAATTCCTCACCAGTATTAGTATTCTGAATTTTCATTTGTCCTCTATATATGGGCCAATCTTTGGTATATTTTATTTTACTACAATAAATCTCATTCTGATTATCAAGAATATGTTGTTGTCTTTTATTATATTCATATAAGTCTGTTTGGAAATCAACAATTAATGGTTGTAAGGCTATTGATACGTCTCCCATTCTAATAATTTCACCTGCTATTTTTAATCCTCTTTTAAATTTACTTTCATCTGGATCCATCATTATATTAGAATGTGTTTTTAATTTACCACTTAAAAATTTAGCTACCTTTAAATAATGTTCATCATCTGCAAAATCCGAATGATAGCTTAAAGAAACATGATCTATATTTTTGTAATTCTCTTTCCACCATCTTAAAGTTCTACTTCCATTAGATATAAGTCCTACATTAACATCATTATCTTTTAAGTATGATATTATTTTTGGAAAATCTTTCCACATTGTAACTTCACCACCAGTAAATTCAAAATATATTTTTCTATCACCATAATGATTTATTACTCGGTCACAAAAAGTTTCAACATCATCATAATTCAACCAACCACTACTACCATCGTGTAAATAATCTGGACAATAAGTACATGCATAATTACAAGTGTTCCCTAAACACCAATTCACCACTACAAATTCTTTCGAAAATGATAAATCATGTCCTAATAAATCATAAGATTCTATTAAATTTTTAAATTTTGTTGTGTATTGTAAATCCATTACGTAATATAATTTTTTAAATCTTTGTATTCTGGATAAATATCTTCAAACCTTTCACCTCTTAGTTTATCAAGTGTTTTTGTTTCTTCATAAAACTCTTTTAAGTGTGATGAATAATCTTCCTTCATTACAAACTCTATCGCGTGATTAAATAATCTTATAACAAAATCAACATATTCAAATTTACCTTCTTCATGTCCTTTACGTATCCACTCAATATGATCAATATATTTTTTCTTTAATTTTTCTTTAAATTCTTTTGGTAAAACATGCACTCTGTAAATGTCTGGTCCAGTTAACATATTAATATAAAGTGCATCCACCTTCATACCACATTCTTCTACCATAAATTTATGCATATCTGGTAAATCAAATGCATTAAAAATACTCAGAGTTGGTATTATATGTAAAAAATGATCAGGACATTCTTTTAAAAATAACTTAACATGTTCTACGGACTTTTCCCAATCTTGTCCTTTCCTCATATATTCACCACGTTTTCCCATCGCATCATAACTTATTCCCAGATGAATTGGTTTTTTAATCTGTTTCCACATATCAATAAAATTCATATCTTTATATGTTATTTTACTAAAATTAGTTGCATAAAAAATCTTTGAATCAAATTTTTCTAATTCTATAATTCTTTTTAATATCTTATAATGTTCGTCCTGAAATAAAGCTTCTCCACCTGCAAAATAAAATGTTTCTATGTCAGGAATCATTGGATATATCTCATCAAATATAGCATTTGTCTCATCATCAATATGTAAAACCTTACTATCCCCACTCAAAGCACCTAATTTTTTTGCATCTTCGTACCACCCACTACTCAACGCATGTGAACAACTTCTACAACTAAAATTACATAAATTACTAAAACGTGTATCAAAATATTTTATATTAAATTTATCAACTGTCCCATCTTCTTTAGTCATTGGAATCATTTCATCATAATGTTGAAACAATTGTCTATTTAATGAAATTCTGAAACTATCTACACCACTTTCTTCCTGTTCATAACATCTATGGCAGGCATCTACTTTTTCTCCCTTTAACATAGCCAGTCGAGATTTTTTCATCTCTTCACTATTCCACATATCCTTTAAGGTATTTCCATTTAAAGAACCAATATCACCATCAGCAGAACAACACAATCTAACACTATTTGGGTCAGCATATATTGTAGTCCAAGGCGCCATACAAAAAGATTTACTTTTACCTTTTTGTTTTGGCCAAAAAGCTAAACGTTCTTTTTTATCATCGTCATCATATTCTAACAACTTATCATAAATGTCTAATATATTTTTATCTTCACTCATTATTTAATCTCTGGTGTATATTATGTAATCTACTAATAAGTTTTTCTTTAAATTTGCCAAATGGATGAATTAAAAAAACATTTTCACTTATACATTTAAGTAAAGTCTCCTCACTCAAATCTTGTTCATAAATCAGTTTACTTCCAAACTTTTTAACCTGCTCATAATTCATATTCTGAAATATATCACCTAATTTAGTATTTAGTTTAAAATTCTGTAACCAAACTAAATAATGTTCTAAACCAGTAAATTCTTCTTTTAACCCTCTTTCCTCTTTTAATTGGAAAAATTCCTTAATAGTATTACGATTGTAAATTTTATTAATCGCCTTCTTATTCATTATCATCTGCCCAGCACTAAATCCATATTTAATTACTACTCTATCATCAAACTTTTCAAAAAATGGTAGTGTATGCTCCCAGGGATATGTAACCTTATATATATGCATAAATACTTTATCTATTTTATATACATCAAAAACATTTTTATCACCAAATAAAAAAACATCAAAATCTACATAAAATATATTATCATATTCCTCAAAATATTCATTCAAACATATTCTAATATAATCTAATTTTTCTTTTGCAGTTAATCTCACATTTGGAAAATAATCATCTACTAATTTAAGAAGATTATCTTCAAAATACATAAAATCTACATTTATTCTCTTTGCATATAATCTCTTATTTTCTATAAAAATATTTTTATTCTTAATATAAAATTTATAATTACCGAAATCCTCACCGATATTTGCTAAAAAACAAATTATTAAATTCTTAGAATTTCTATTATCGTGTATTTTAGGTTTTATTTTTAACATATTCTAAATATACCTCTGGATTAGTAAAATTATCTTCAATATTTTTATAATTATTTTGTTTTGGAAACGGATGTGTAATCTCTACATTTTTATCTACTTTTAAATTAACATCCGGTAATTGATTTATTTTATCTACTATATGATTTAATTGTTCTGTGGGATTAAAATGTTCCCAATCTTCATAAAAAATTTCTACATATGGTATATTATATTTTTTTAATAATGTTCTATATGTTCCCCAAACCCTACCTTTTATTTCTGCAAACATATCATAATTTTCTAATGGATGTTCGCCTTCAACAGAAAACTCTATCTTATAATCCGTATAATCGTAATGGGCAAATTTTTCAAAATGGGTTGATTTCCGTACTGATACCCAATTAGCTAACTTGTTTTTTCTCTCTAATAAGATAGCGTAATCAAAATTTTTAAATACTTCTTCATAATATTTATGCTTTAATCCTACATGTCCAGCATGAAAACTCCAAGTAAAATATTCAGGTATTTTATCATCTGGTAAAGAATGTATACCTTTAATTAAATGTTCTATATATTTATCAGGTCTTTCCGTATTTTCATAAACATCATTATCAAAACTCAAATCATTTTTTATATAAAATCCTTTAACCTTTCCATGAAAAAACTCCGCATTGTTAAATAATTCAGACCCTACCAATATATTATTTTTACCATGCTTACCAATTTCATTACTAAAATTATAATGACTATCAAAAAATAATGATGATTCGGAATTATTACTTATTGATTTTAAATACCACATAAAACACATAGTACCACATCTCGCATCTGATAATACAGGTATTGTTTTCATAATAAAAACTCCGTTATAACCCAATCATGATAATTGTCCAACCTACAATATTGTTCCCAAAAATCGATCCCATTTTGTCTCATAACCTCATACTCTTTATCTGTTAAATTTTTTGACTTTTCTATCAATACTGGTAAATCCTCAATTGATTCTCCCCGTATACTAAAAGAATCCCAATCTACTACATCTATAAATGGATAATCTATCATACCAGTTATGATTGGTACAGAACCGGCCTCTAACGATTCGAATAATCTAAAAGAGCTACTACCGTTACCTCTCGGACAAAAAGTAAATTTTGATAAACTAACTTCATTTAAAAAATCTTTTATTCTATCAACTTTATCATTTTCATTTAAATGCCATATGGTATCATTTGAAGTATCTTTAAAAAAATAAGAATCTAATTCTAAATCTTTTAATTCTAATCTCCCTTTATAAATATCACCTATATAACCATATTCATATTTTTTTCTATTTTTACGACATTCACTTAAAAATGTCTTATCAAATATTATTTTATCCTGTTCGTGCATAACTAATGGGACAACCACTATATTATGTTCATCATTAACTTTCTTATCATATAATGGATGTGGAATTAAAATTAAATCGTTGTCCTCATACGCCGATGTTGGTATATCTCTATAATCATAGATATTATTATAGATAATATCAGCTTCTAATTCATCTTCTACATGATCCATATGAAAACTTTTAGTTTCACATCTAAATGGATGATAGAATGAACTAAAATTTACTTTTTCTGGATAATTTATTTTAACTTTTAAAACTTGTTTCATCTATTCACCAAACTTATAATCAAAACATTTCGTTATAACTGAAAATTGGTTCTCATAATAAATATTCAAATTAGAATCTCTATCTTTAATTTGGTTATGAAGATCCTTAACAGTAGACTCAAATTGATTTGGAATATCTTCAATAATATAAACAAAACTATCTTTCAAGTTAGGTAAAAATGAATCAAATGTATTAAGAGTTGGTTTTATTAGATGAGTTGCATCATCTATAACAATATCAAATTTATTTTCATTAATAGTTTTTAAATAATCAATATTATCCTTATATTGGTCGAATTCATAAACCAACACATTATTATTTTTAAACGCTCCTTTTTGTACTAATGTATCTTTATTATTAAAATAATTATCCAAATCTAAATCAAATCCATAAATAGTTCCATTCTTAAATACATCACCCCATATTGCTATACCACTACCAGTCAACACACCCACTTCTGCAACATTTATATTATCCAAATCAATATACTTTTCAATAAATTTAGAATATATTGGTGCATAATAATGATGTTGAGATTTCATTCTATCTCCACCCTGACAATAAAAATACTTTCTATCTGGTGGGAAATTTTCTGGCACTGTGCCTTGTCTTGGAACTTTTACATCTTGTACTAAACCACCATACTTTTGTTCTAATAAAATAAGTTTTTCACACAACCAATTATTCGCTTTAACTTCACATTCTCCCCAACCATTTTTATTTACCTCTGTAATAGGTAATTTTCTATCGTCATATACCGAATACTCTTTATACTTTTTCCAAAAATTACCATCTAATTCATTTCCAAGACTTAATAATTTTTTAGCATCTTTATAATTTTCAAATCTTAATTTATTATCATGGTGTAATCCCATAAAAAATTCTTCGGGAATCTCTATATGTTTTAACCCAATTTCTTTTGATCGTCTAACAAAATCAATATCATCAAATCCCCAACTTTCAAATCCTTCATCATACCCTTTTAATTTATAAAAATTTTCTTTAGTAATTGCTATTTTTCCACACGCCCTCGGATGTGGTGGATTTGAACCTAACACAATATTACTATTTTTCTTAAAATGTTCTATACACCATTCAGTAAACCCCTCTGTAACATAATTATCCACATCTAAATTCACTAATATATCTCCACTTCCCCATTTCGCAACCACATTCTTAGAATGTGCCATCTTAAAATATTGTGGTTCTTCTGTATGATATAATTTTACTCTTTCACTCTTCAACTCCTTTTCAAAGTTTTGAAATATCCACTCATTCATTTTATCTTTTGAATTATAATTTAATATAATAAACTCAACATCTAAATGATTAGTATCTAGTATATTTTTTTGTAAAGTTTCTTTTAAATGAAACAATCTATTCATCATTGGGATACAATAACTTATCTTCATTCCAAGACCCTTATTTTCTCATACAAATATTCACTCCATAGTTTATGTTGTTCTTTAGTTGGATGCAACTTCGGCATAAAATTGTTTAAACCATTATTTTTACAATAATCACTAAATGTCAAATCTTGATTAAATATACTCGGAAAGGTACTCTCATCTATTAAATCAAAATGATATAAATATTTTCTAATTCTATCAATATCTGAGTTTGCTTTAACTCCTTCTTTTAAATTCAGTAATGGCCAAGATGGAAATATCGGATAACTCATAAAAAAGAAAAATGGAATTTTATAATATTTCAAATGATTTTGTAATGCCACAACTTGATTGACAAAATTAATAACAAACCAATCATATGTAAAATATTTTCCAAACTTTTTATATTCTTTAATATTTGGTGTATGTGTAACCCATTTTCCACCATCTATAATATATTTATTAGGCCCGTCATAATCAAGGTCATAATATTCATACCTAAATATTAATGTCCAACCAATAATAACAAAATGGTCAGTTAAATCTCTTGTTAAAGCATCTCTTAATATTCTTTGGTTATCAGACGCACACCTTGAGTTATCAATTAATTCACAATTTAGTTTTTTCTGTAACAAAAATGGGAAAGCTTTATTTTCTCTATCTTCTAACTCATCTCCCCAAACAAAACTACAACCATTAGTATATAACTTCATATAATCCCAAAATGTTTTAATACTGAATAATTTTGTTTATTAGAAAACTCTCGTATTGAAGTTTTTTTATACTTAAAAGTTTCTTCTATCAAATCATAATAACAATATTCAGAATTTAATGGTAATAATTCTCCGTAAATATATGAAAATTCTATAATTTTATTTCCCATAATATCAAATTTTAAATTTGGTGTATTTAATTCTTTTTTAATATCTCTTATAATATTCAATAACTCTAAATCATAATCTTTCTCTTCCATCGGAAGTGTAGGTGGTACGTCTCGTAATCCCCAATGTACTTTTTCATAATCAATATTATGTGGAAACATATTAGGTGTTTCAAAATCTTTAAATTGTCTAACTTTTACTCCATATATTTCATCGTGAGTAATTATTATTTTATATTCATAATCTACATCAATGTATTCTGTTATTATACAAGGAAAAAATGGTTTAATATTTGGTAAATTACATCCTAAAATATATTTTTCCAAATTTTCTATTTGTTCTTTTTTGTAAATATAAAAAACTTGTTCTGATCCTGCACCATGACTTGATTTTACTACCGTTCCTACCTCAATATTTTTATATAAATCCTCAATAGTATTACAAATAATAGTATTTGGCACTCTATCATATTTTTTTATAATATCATACTCTTTAATTTTATTATTATAAACATCATATGTTTTTTTATTTGGCCACATATTTTCACCATAATAATTATAAAGTTTATTATACACTTTACTATGATATTTAACATCAGCCTGTGCAAATCTTCCCACAAAATAATTGCCAGTATAATCCTCATAATCTGTGAATTTATACGGAATATTAAAAGATTCTAAAATTGATTTAAATTTAGTAGAATAAAACTCACACAATTTCCTCACAGCAGTATCTGCCATTGGGTCAATCTTATAAACTTGATTGTCTCTATGAACTATAACCATTTAAAATTAATTTTTAATCGTGTATTAAAACCCTATTTACAAAATAATAATCATTTGAAATTCTTGGATGATATACTGTATCATTATTCGTAATTTCTTTTTTAACATCAGTTACCTCTGTAAATTCTACATTCAAATCTGAATCTACTGATATTACTTTATCCCCAACTTCTAACGTACTTACACTATCCTCTATCAATTTATCATCTCTGTAATATGGTAAAGAATGGTAAGTGGTTAATTTCAATTTTTTATTTAAAGTTTCAAATTCAAATGTCTCTGCTTGTTCAGATAGTGATTCTTCAACCCTACCTACAACTTTCGCGTCCACAATATTATGTTTATCTAAATCATATGATAAAACTACATCTCCAATTTTCACATCAGAAATTTGGTGTGGTTTCCACGAAGGATTACCTTTTTTTAAAACTTCATGTGTATAATCTATATTAGTAGTTACTACACTTGTCCAGTTGAATACTCTTGTTGCGGTATATTTTAATTTTTTCATAATTTTATATCCTTATCCTTATATTGTATAAATATGTCCCAATATTATATCACCGAATATATCCAATGTTTTTTCATAAACTTTTCTTTATTATCAATCTTATATTTTAAACTTGATAATCCATCAACTAAATAATCTATTTTCCTATCTTTTTTATTTAAAAATAACTTATGATTTATATCAATTTCATTTTGTTTTGCTTTTGATTTATAATTTGCCCCATGATATTTTTCATGTGGTAAAACTATATATTTTCCATTTCTTCTATGTGGACTAATCTTATAATTACCCAATACTAAATTTTCATCTTTGAACCAAGCGCCGTTTGAAAAGATATGATTTTCATTCTCACTCACATCAAAAATCTTATTTTTTACATGAGTTTTAAAATCATAATATCCAACTAAATTATCTATAGATTTGTAATCGTGATTTATCTTTTTGGGATTTATAGGAATACTATTATTATAAACAGATTTCACTTCTTTATCAGATAAATCTGTATTCCAAAAACATAACTCGGTCATCCCCCCTTTAAAAAATGCAGATTTTGTAGTATAATCTGGATGTGCTACTCCAAGATATACGGGAAAATCTTCGTGTACATACAAATCACCCATATAATTTTTTGGTGAATTTTCCACGTGTTTCCCATTTATAAAAAATTTTAAAAATTTATTTTCTTTATCGTGTACCATTATTAAATGTAATAATGAATCTGTATTTTGAGTAAAATAATCTTTACCAAAAATATTACTCGTTACATTCCATTCTGTTTTATCACCTTTTTTATTTCCACTCCACATCTCACAATATAATCTATTATCTCTATCTATAAAAATACCAGTATGATAACCTGGTCGAGAAACTATACCATAATGATTTGTTCTTCTATCTTGTATACCATCTAATTTTAACCATAATGATATTGTGTAACTATCTTTAAAAATTGATTTAATTTGTTTTGAATGTATTTCTACATATGATTTTTTTCCATCAAAATTTACAAATGTCAAAGGTCTCGTAGTTTTAGAAGGATCCCCAACCCATTCAACATCCATTGGTAATTTTTTTTCATAACATCTATTCAATAAATCATCATCACTCGCTCCCCATCCAGTATATTCATTAGAATATCCATTAATTAACTCAAAATCATATTTGTTAAATAATGTTACTCCACCAAAATATTCATCATATGGTAAACCATAATTATAATTACTCAATTGTGATGCAAGATGTGTAGGTTTCGTTGGATAAGAATAATCAGCTTCTTCTGGTAACATATCTGCATCATGAAAACATACATAATCACACCCATGACTCATTGCAATTTTATATCCTATATTAAGAAGTCTTGCCCAATTAAAAGGTTTTAAATCATATTGTTCTATAACGAATATCTGATAATTAATTTTCTTATCAGACATAAATTTAGTAAAATGTTCTATAAACCTCTCTAAGTGTTCTTCTCGTTCTCTATACGGAATTATAACACCAAGTTTATGTTTCATTTTTTAAACAATTTACCAATTATTGATTTTGGTTTACCACTCACTTCTTCGACTGAACTTGATTGTGTTCCATCATTCATCAAATGAACTCTCAGTAAGGATTTTACATCTTCAAGTATTCCAATAACCTTATCATTTTTTTCAGCCCTATTGTGTAGTTCCCAAACTTTCCAATCAAGAGATTCTATCTTTTCAAAAAATTCACCTTGTAAAAAGTCATTTAGAGTTTTTAACGATAAATCAATTGATTTAAGATGTTCTAATTGTGTTTTTTGTTTTATAGCCATTCTAAGCTCCTATCATTTTTAGTAATTCTTCTTGTGTATAAAAAGCATTATCCTTTAATTTATTTTCCATTTTTAAAATCTTTTCTTCTTTAATATCATAAGAAAACAGATTATCAATAAATATTTTCTCAAATCCCATTGCAAATTCTAAAACCTTAAAATCATTTTCCTCATTAATAATATCCCACGACATTATTTTTGAGTTTAAATGTTTATCAGTTATTTCTTTTAAATAAATTCCAATATGTTTTAATTTTTCTATATCCGTAATTTCCAATCCAATACTATCCAACTCACCATCTTTATCTCCCCAATACCAACCATATGGAAATCTTTTCTTTTTATCTTCTTTCCAATGATGTATACGTTTAGTAAAAAATATTTTATCTCCATATATACTTATTCTAATATCATGATTAACATCTATATATTGTTGTGATATAACTGGAAAATCTATCTCATCCCAATCAGTTTCAGTAAAATAGTTATCTTTTCCATCAAACCAACTATATTCTTTTTCATAAACTAAATTGACTTCTTCAGAACCTGCTCCTTGTGATTTCTTTACAACTATTGGATACTCTAAATTATTTTCTTTTACCCACTTTAAAAAATCATCTCTACCATAACTATAATGTGAAATTGGATGTGGAATATTATTTTTTTTAAAAAATTCTAATTGTCTTTGTTTATCATTATAATAATACCACTCTGTTTTATTTGGCCAAATTCTTCCATTAAACTTTTCATGTAATATAGGATACACTCTCTTACTTAATTCAAAATCTTCTTCAGTATGAGAAAATCTACAAATACAATAATCATCATTACCAATCTGTAAATCTTTAATATTATCCTCATAATGTAAATTTACTATTTCATAATTGATATCTGAATATTTTTTATCTAATACCCATTTAAATTTCTTATGCCAGGGTCTTGAATACAAAGTATCCTTATGTATGTATAACTTCATTACTTTTTAAAAACTATTCTAATCCTCTAAGTTGTTTATATTTATACGCCCTATGTGGTTCAATGTCATTATTTGTTCTAATATTTTTAAAATTAACTGAAGTTCCTGTACAAGGCCAAACCTCATGTCCTCTCCTATCTCCTATTATATTTTGTGGGCTTTCTAATGTTTTAATATATTCAGATTTTGACCACCACATATTAGCCGCAAAATGTTTTTTATAATCTTTCTTCTCTTCTTTAAAATTATCTGCAACTACATCAAATTCTTTTAAATAAGAAACATATTCTTTCCAATTACCAACAACACCGTCCATTACCCACCTTCTATATTTAGCAGTCATATTTTCTAACTTATTTAAACCGTGATAAGTTATACCAAGATTCTGTAGATATAAAACATAAGAATCTTCATTATTACATAAGTTCCAAATATCAAGTAATGTTTTCCCTTCATCATCATTATAACAAACTTCCGTAACCGCCTCTTTTCCCAAACCACTATCTTCAATATATTTTAGTTGTTCTTCTAAAACTTCTTCCCACCTGTTAATTTTCCAAGTGTGTAAAAATATCTTCAACATATCTCTTATCCATTAATAAATTAAATACTAACTCCTCATCTTCTTTCACAGATTCCATAAAAATACTATCTTGTCTATTATGTTTAAAATTTCCTAATAACCTTTTACATTTTTTTATGTAACGATTATATGATAAATTATTTGAATAATTATTTGAATAAAAATAATCATTTGTTATTCTGTTTATATGTGTTAAATAATATTCGATACTTAACAGCTTCATTTCTATAAAAGAATCCATATTAATCGACAAATCTATACTATTATCTGGTATATCTTCTATTTGAGAAGGTTTTATAAATAGTATTTGATTATCTGACTCCATAAACTGATCAAAATTAGTAAACTCATTTGGTAAAACAATTTTTTTACCCAATTTATGTAAAAAACATGCAGAAATATATGTTGATGGTAATATATCTAATATAACATACTTCGTTTTTTTAAATTTATTTAATGTCAGATAAGTAAATCCACCATATCCTGCTCCTATCTCTAAAATAGTCTTTGGTTTTTTTGTATTTGAATATAAATCCAATATAGTATTTAAATTTAATCCATACTTATAAAATGCGGGTGGGATAATTTTTTCACTAAAATTTTCTCCTTGTAATTCACAAATATTATCAACCAACAACTCATTTATATTTAAATGTTTAGAATTTTCATCAAATATTTTCTTTAATTCTTCCATATAAAAATCAAATTTTTCATAAGTACAAAATTTATGAAAAGTCGAACAATTCAATCCTTCAGAAATTTTATGTTTTCCAAAATTTTCAAATAAATACTCATAATCTTCTCTATTTGATAACAGTTCTACATAAAAATTATAATCCTTTTGTGGTAGCCAACTTGTTAATTCTAAATTTTCATCATATACTTTAAAATCATCATAAAGTCTATCTAATATTTTCATTTAATTATGTATCAATATCCCATCTGCAAAATATGTATCTTGTGGTTCAATATCAAATCTCCTAAAACTTCCAGTTGCTGGTGAACCAGTAACTTCATTTATTGACGTTATATCAACTTCTTCTAATGATGAACTCACTAATGTATAAGTTGCATCAATATCACCTACATACTCAAATGCCCAAATACTCTCACTTTTTGCTAATAATGGATGATTATCTGAAATTTTTAGTGGTTCTGATTTTCCAGGAGTTTCTATAAGTTTATAATCTTGATGAGATGAAGTAACTATAGATTCTATTGAAGCAGTAACCAATGTTATTTGAGAAGATATTGGATCACTTCCAGTATATTCCCACAATAAAAATTCAGACGCCTCATCTGTATCTGGTAATCCTTCAATACTTGCTGCTAATACTGTATCGCCTACACTCATATTTTCGTGAGTATGTAGTGAAGATGTTCCTTCCAATGAAGAACCACTTACTACTGTTGTTGAAAGTTCAAGTGATCGTTCAAATAATTTAGGAATACTAACATTATGTTTTCCGCCCCACATTAATTTATAATTTTTCATAAATACTTTGCCTTCAACTTTTCATAAATACAATTTTTATCATATTCTGTATACGGGTCTAACCCATCAGTTTTCCATCTGGAATTCCACAAATGAATACCAATTGATTCTTCACTAATCTCATCACCATCTACAAATTTATATGTCTCATCCCAATTAGGGTTTCCAAATTTATTTGGTTCTAACACATAGTCCATTAAATCTAACTCTCTCACTTTATAATCAAATAAGTTAGGGCCAACTTCCCCATGTAGTATAGTATCTTTGTCTCTTAAATGTATTTCATCAATACATTCTTTAAATAATTTTTGATTCGAATCCTTACTATACATTAAACCTGTGGCTACTCTTTGGTTTTTATTATCATCTAATTCACTCACAAATAAATATCTCTTATCTAAATCTAATTCTTTTAACAACACCATATCGGTATCTGCCCATAACCCACCGTCTTGCATCAATAACTTATATCTAAACTCATTAGAAAATGCACTTGGTGAACCTTCATTAAATCCTTTATTATAATACCATATTGATGACTCTGGTAATATCTCATTACCATCTATAACATTTACTCCTTTGGGTATATTCTCAACCACTCCATATACATAAAGATTATACTGAAATCCTTTTTGTATAAATGAATTTATTGATATTATTTGAAGTGGTGATAAGGGCTCACCAATCCTCAAATATCCCTCAGACTGATAATCACCAACCCATAAACTATTCACTATCTGCATTGTAAATTTCCAAGTATTTTATAACCCATTCTTCTATATTATCATATTTTTTCAGATACTCTCGGAAATCTTTCATAACCTTATTCTTTATATTATATTCCGTACTAATAAGTATCTTATACACTTCGTCAAATTCAATTTTATTATTAGCTCTATATGGATAATCATATTCTTCACACCAATCTTTTGATATAATTGGTATTTTACCATAATCCAATGCTTGAAATATAGAGTAACCAAATGGTTCATTGATAAAACAACTATGTGAAATTCCCCATTTCAAATTATAAAATCTATCTAAATTATCATAAGAAAAATCATACACTTTAGTCTTATCAAACACCTCACCTATATTTTCTCTCCACCATTCTATTCCATCACTACTTGTAAATGCCAATGATTTGATTCCATTCAAAAAATGTGGTGCCTTTCTTGTCTCTACTCGTGCCGTATAACCAACCAAATCACTATCATCAAGTTCCTTGTTGTGTTGAAATTCATAAAAGTTTGGAATGAATTTTGTTTTTTTATCTTCTAATTTATTTGTTCCTATCCATATAGGATATTTAGACCATTTTATTAAATTTTCTTCCCACTCTGGTTCTATATTAAATCTAAGTGTTTTTTCTAAACCTAATTTTTTATGTACATTTAATGCATCATTAACTTTAACGTGTAACACCACCGAATAAATTTTATCTTTATTGTTCTCTAAATACCATACTGATTTATAATGTCCATCTAATATATTTACTCGTCTTGAATTTTTTATCAATTCATCAAATTGTGTCGTATTATTATAATCAAAATAAACTATTTCTATTTTTTCATCTATTTCTTTTACCTTCTCATCCATTCCCTCAACTACTGCAAAATGTTGTGGTGGTTCTGGAGATACTTGATTATAATTTGGTGCCAATCCATCACTTGGTTTCTGATTGTGTATCAATAAAATTGGTTTTACTTTTAGTTTGGGAGCAATATTATCTATCCAATAATTAACCCATACATCACTTCCACCTCTAATTATTGGGCCTCCACCCGTTGAATAATAAATGTCGTAAATATCAGTCATGATTCAAATAACCATCTGCAAAAAATACATTATATTTTTTTAATCCAATACTAACCACTTCTAATTCTTTTTCTATCTGTTCTATAGTGGTAATTTCTTCTAATTCTAACTTTGGATTAACAAGTTTATCACCCAATTCTAAATCTTTCATTTGCCACCACTCAAATCTCTTATATTTATCCTTCCAAGCAAATATTGCGTGTGTTGGTGTGGCATTATATTTTTTATTTATTGAATAATATTCTGTAACGAAGTCAAACACTACTCGTTTAACCTTGCCTTTATCAAACTGCAAATTTTCCAAACTATCTAATTTATAATCATGATAAGATGGTTCTAATTTAGGTAATATTGGTGAGTATAACTCGTCATCTATTTCTAAATCTTCAATATTTTTTTCTGTTCCATCATACATCAGTACGTTTGTACCAATTAATAAACAAGAATTATATTTATATGCCCAAAACTCATTTAATCCATATGGTGCAGCAAGTAAATTAGCTTTTGTCGAACCACCCCCACTCTCTCCTGAAGTGTTTGCACTAACACCAAAATCCGAGGAAAGATTTAGTAAATCTTTAGCTACAGTTGCCGTTGAAGTACTTTCCTCAACATTACTTGTAGTTACTAATGATGAAGGTGATGCAGTTGTTTTCTCATACCTAACCATCCCTATACTAATCGTGTTTGGATTAGTTGTGTTGGATGGTAATAAATTTTTAGGAATTAATTTAGTTATCCACTTTGGAATTTTCCACTTCATACTATAACCCTATTGTGGTTCGATTGATCCACAAACTAACGTATTTATTTGGTCTTTTAAATAATCTATTTGATCTTGTTGTTCTTTAATACCTTCAATCAATAATGGCACCATTCTATCATATAGAACTGATTTAAATGTTCCAGGTGTTGCTCCTCTTTCAACATCTCCCCTTCTATGAGTAAAGTTTCTTATAACTTCAGGCATTATTTCTTCAACCTCTTGTGAGATCACCCCTACATCTTTTTCACCTGGTCTAACCGAACCAGTCCCCCAAGTGAAATTATATCCACCTATTTGTTTAATCTTTTCAATAGGATTTTCAATATTTTTTAAATCATCTTTTAATCTTCTATCAGACACATATGCAACAATATTTTTTGTTGTACCTATTGAACCCTCTGATCCAGTTGCATGTAAGCTTCCAATATATAAATTAAATTCCGGCTCAAATGCACTGTCTGTAGTAAGTCCATTAGCTATTGTCAACCATTTAGTGGTATTCAGATGGCCCCCAACAGAGCCGTTGTGCACGATATTTACATTACCTTCAGTTCTGAACTCTCCAGATCCAATTCTTACATTTTGATACGGGCCTTCCATAACCTGTAAACCCGCATTTGATATAATTGTTTTTGTTGACCATTCCGTAATTGAATGATCTGTTATGGTAACGTCTATAGTACCAGTTCCACCCACGGTTTCTAATGTTGGAACTATTTTATAATAAAATCTATCACTACCATTTGGAAATTTAGCCATAAATCTAAATGTATCATCAGATGCTTGAGTACCAGTTTGAAAATCACCATGAAAAAGCTCTTCACCAATTCTCACATCTGATGCATTCCCTTGATGCATACTAATAGTAAATCTTGTGCGTCCCTTGAAAGTGCCAGAGGTCTGGGTCCAGGCAGTATGGAGGGTGAATTCAAATGCATATAATTTATCACTTACTAATGGTGGGGTCGATGCTCCATCCACATCCCACTGGTTTAACGATGAAGGGATCGTTGTACTGACAACAATATTATTATTTGCACCCGCCCCGGCAGCTCCCCGATATATATATACTGCAGTGGTCTCGGATGGTACACCATTTTCGAGTTCCGTTACAGTCGCTGTACCACTATATAATGCTGGTTGAAATTTATCCCTACCTAACACATACACGGCACCAGCTTCATTAGTAAACGCTTGATCTTGATTCATCTCAGTCATAATTGCAGCGTTGGTGAAATGACCATCACTATCTGCACTACCATAACTACCACTCTGAAATATTAAATGTTGATTAGTTGAATCTAATGATATTGCATAATTTGTAACAGCCCCTGTGGTTGTTTGTTTGAATATTTTTGAATCCGTAAACGTCCAACCTGCAATGCTTTGTCCACTATCAGACATTTCAAACGTAATGGTGGATCCATTATCAGCATATCCTCTAAGACCATAAACTCCTGATTGTA
>Ga0233439_10001880_pt1 | contig 25034 bp, 23 predicted proteins | sample SI_123_September_6_FD_182713 | JGI IMG/M metagenome (GOLD analysis project Ga0233439, IMG submission 182713) | Seawater microbial communities from Saanich Inlet, British Columbia, Canada - SI_123_September2016_100_MG | ecosystem: Environmental > Aquatic > Marine > Inlet | place: Canada: British... | reverse complement strand
ATCCCACCATGCATTTGAATGGCTTCGTTGCTCACTAGATGAAGTGTTTCGCCGGCTTGAAACTTAGCAAGACTAGATAGTCTTTCAAGTTCATTTGAGTTTTCATCAGCAGCATGCATCGCTGCCAAGACGGCTGATTTTGTTAACTCAATCTCACAAAACATTTTGGCAGCTCTGTGTTGCAAGGCTTGAAATGAACCAATAAGCACACCAAATTGTTTCCTTTCTTTGAGGTAGTTGATTGTTATCTCAAATGCTTCCTCAGTATTACCAAGCATTTCAGAGGCCATGGCTATTCTTCCAAGATCTAAGACCTGCTCTATGATTTCTCCTGCTATGTCCACTTCTCCTAAAAGCGCGTCTGCATTAAGGGTTAGATTGCTCATTACTAAATTTGCATAGTTGCGACAGTCTGCCGTTGAAATTTGAGAAACCTCTAAGCCCGTCGAGTTTTTATCAGCAATAAAAACAGAAAGCCCGTTAGATTCTCCTGTTTTCCCAGAAGTTCTCGCAACAATCAAGATGAAATCTGCACTTGCACCATCAATAATAAAAACTTTTTGACCATTTAGTATCCACTTATCATTCTCAAGTGTTGCAGTTGCTTCAATATCAAACGGACTATGATGATTACCTTCATCAACTGCTATGGCTGTTGTTGCTTCACCAGATACAATCTTTGGAAGATAATTTTTTTTCTGCTCGTCAGAACCTAACAATTTTATAGTCGAGACTCCTAAGACTGAGGTAGCAAGCAATGGTGATGGCGTAAGAGTTTTACCAAGCTCCTGCATGATGACGCTAATCCCGGCAATTCCAAAATCTGATCCACCAAATTCCTCCGGCACTAATATGCCAGACCAACCAAGTTGTACCATTTCCTGCCAAATAGAATCATCCCAACATTTAGCATTTCCATTATCCCTCATCTTTCTAAAATGATTTGTGGGTGTTTTATCTCTAGCAAAGCTTTGAGCTGTGTCTTTAAGAAATTGCTGCTCTTCTGATAGTATTAATTTCATCCTTATTTCCTTTAACTAGGTAGATCTAGAACTCTTCTAGAGATAACATTTAATTGCACTTCAGATGTTCCACCCTCAATTGAGTTAGCTTTTGTTCTAAGCCAAGCCTTTGTAATAGCTTGCTCATCATCAGAAAAACCCTGTTCACTCCATCCAAGTCCTTTATTACCCATCGAAGAAATCATTAGCTCGTAACGATCTTTATTATGCTCTGTTCCATAATATTTAAACATTGAAGATGCTGCAGAAGCTTTTGCACCCTCATCTCCAGATCTTTGAAGGGTAAGACCAAAGGCGTGCTCTTTCATTTTGTGAAGAGTGATATTATCCCTGTGACTCGGGTGAGCTATTTTACCGTTATCCTCGCCTAAATATTTCTTCGCAATACTTACAACGTCTGCTCCAGAACCATTGCCACCTTCGGCAAGACCAAAACTAGAGATGAAATTTCTTTCATGCTGTAACAGTTTTTTTGCAATCGTCCATCCCGAATTCTCGACGCCTACTAAGTTTTCTTTTGGTGCTTTCACATCATCAAAGAATGTTTCGCAAAATGGAGATTTACCACTGATCAAAGTAATAGGCTTAGTGCTTACTCCTTCTGAGGCCATATCAATAAGTAGAAAACTAATTCCACTATGCTTGGGTTCCTGAGGACCAGTTCTAACTAGAGCAAAAATCCAATCTGCCTTATCAGCATATGAAGTCCAAACTTTTTGACCATTAACCAAGTAATGATCGCCCATATCCTCAGCTTTTGTTGAAAGACTTGCTAGGTCAGAGCCCGAACCAGGTTCTGAATATCCCTGACACCATCTAATTTCACCTTTGATTATTCTTGGGAGATGCTCACGTTTTTGCTCTTCACTTCCAAATTCAATAATGCAGGGCGCCAGCATCCAGATTCCAAAACTATTTAAAGCTGGCCTTGCTTTAATTTTATAAAGTTCTTGATGCAAAACTTTTGTTTGGTCTCTATCAAGACCTCCACCACCATACTCAGTCGGAAGATTAGGTGCTGTCCATCCTTTTTCTCCCATTCTTTCAAGCCATAATTTAGATTCAGGATTAACGTATTGAGCATTTCTGCCGCCCCAAACTTCTTCTTCAGGCACCAATGGAGTCCTCATTGATGGAGGGCAATTTTCTTCAAGCCATTCACTTACTTCTTTTCTGAACACTTCTAGGTCACTCATAATTTTCTCAACTTGCGGTAATTTTAAGAACAGATATTATAATCAGATAATTAATATTTAGGTAATTTTAAGAATGAAATCCTACCAAGTTTCCTCGCCAGGTAAATCATTAGAGCTGATTGAGCATCAAACCCCAGAGCCTCAAGGCGCAGAAGTTTTAGTCAAAACTATTGCATGCGGAGTTTGTCACTCAGATGTTCATATTCATTCTGGCGCTTTTGATTTAGGTGGAGGCAATGAGCTGCCAGTTCCGGTTCCTAACCCCTTTACTTTAGGCCATGAAATTTTTGGTGAAGTTGTAGCAATGGGCTCGGATGCTACCAATGTTAATATTGGAGACAGAAGGATTGTGTATCCTTGGATAGGTTGTGGCGAATGTGATGTTTGTAATTCTGGCGAAGAACATTTATGTAACTCTGGTCCAGTAATAGGAGTGATGCAGCCCGGTGGTTTTGGTGATCACGTTATTGTTCCTGATTCTAAATATTTGCATGATGCAGGCGACACTCCAGACCATTTGGCCGGAAGCTATGCATGCTCAGGACTCACTGCTTATAGTGCTTTAAAGAAAGGCGCTCCTTATACTTCTAACAATAGTTTAATCATTATTGGTGTTGGCGGCGTTGGAATGATGGGTCTGCAGATAGCGAAAGCAGCTTTTAATTGCAATCCTATTGTTATAGATGTGGATGAAGATAAATTGAAACTTGCTCTTGAAAATGGAGCGATTGCTGCAATCAATCCAACCGATGAAGATGCCATGATGAAAGTTTTTGAGATCACCGGAGGCAATGCCTCTGTCGCTATTGATTTTGTAGGATCAGAGCTATCCACCGGATTTGGAATCAATCTATTAAGAAAAGGTGGTAAGTATATTATTGTTGGACTTTATGGCGGAGAGTTAAAACTACCTTTGCCTTTAATCCCAATAATGGAAAGAGGAATTCAGGGCTCATATACTGGTAGTCCGGGAGATATGCATGAATTAATGGAGCTTGTTCGTTCCGGAAAAGTTGATCCTATTCCCGTTGAAAAAAGACCTGCCTCTGAAGCCAATCAAACTCTGGAAGATCTTAAGAACGGAAAGATTCTTGGAAGAGCGGCTTTAATGCATGATTAAAATAGATTATTGAGCTCAGAGCAAATATTTTCCAACTCATCGTTTACAACAACATCAGCCTTAGAATCGTAGCGAGTTTTGTCTCTATTTAAAATCACTACTTTTGCGCCCGAAGTGATAGCTAAGCCTGGTATTTTTCCTGCCGGCATAACCTTTAAAGAAGAGCCTATCACTAGCATCAAGTCACATGCCTTGGAAGCATCAGAGGCTTTCATCATATCTTCCTCCTTCATTGGCTGCCCAAAAGAAATTGTTGCTACTTTTACTATTCCGCCGCATGAAGAACACACAGGAAGCTTTAGATCATTATTTATTGAGTCATGAAAGCTCTGAATGTCATTGATTTTATAGCAGTCTAAACAAGCAGCTCTTTTAGCATTGCCATGAATCTCAATTATTTGATCCTGGTTCATTCCAGACTGTTGATGCAAGCCGTCAATGTTTTGTGTAATCAAAATGTTCTCTTTATTTAATGAAATAATTTTTTTGACTAATTCATGGCCAGAATTTGGAGCAATCTTCTCTAGCAACTTGTGCAATTCAATATTTCTAGTCCAAGACAAACGCCTTTGCCTCTCGTCTTTTATAAAATTACTAAATTGAATAGGCTCATTATTTTTCCAAAAACCGTCATCACTTCTAAAGTCAGGAAGACCTGACTCTGTGCTAATTCCTGCGCCAGTTAGTACTGCAATTTTTGAGCTAGACGTAATCAGATCAGCAATCTTTTCAAACGAGTTCATAAATTTTATTCATATTCTAATCCTCAGAGTATAATTGCACTCATGTTTAAAAATATAGGCATAGTTTTAAAAAAAAATGCATCTTTGCAAGAGCTAGCTGTTGTCCAAGGCCTCATTGAAGTTTTATCAAAGACCACTTCTAGTATTTTTGCCGAAGAGGGTACTAAACTGAGTTTAGTTATAGAGAAAAACTCTCAGGAATTTCAAGATCAAATTGATATTTTGATTGTCTTTGGTGGAGATGGAACTTTGCTTGGCGCAGCAAGAAATTTCATTACTTCTGATATCCCTCTGCTAGGAATTAATTTAGGTACTTTGGGATTCCTAACAGATATTAATATCGAAAACTTTGAAAGTGTTATCCACGATATTTTAAAAGGTGAATTTGTCTTAGAAGAGCGCAGCCTGGTAGAGGCAAATTTTGCTAATCAAGAAGTATTTGGCTTGAATGAAATCTTAATCCACTCAGGTTCTTATGCTCAGTTGATGCGGTATCGATTACTTATAGATGGCCAAATGATTTATGAGCAGCGATCTGATGGTTTAATTGTTGCGACACCGACTGGCTCGACAGCCTATGCACTTTCGGCTGGAGGCTCAATTATTCATCCAGAATTAAATTTATGGAATATTATCCCTATGATGTCCCAAAGCCTTTCATCAAGACCCCTTATCGTTTCAAACAAAAAAACATTAGAGATTCAGTTAATTCAAGGTCCACTGGACCATGCAATGGTTTGTGTGGATGGCCAACAAGATATTCCTATCAATTATAATGAATCTATTTTAATTAGAAAAAAGGAGCTAGCTCTAAAAATTATTCATCCAACTGATAATGATTTTTACGAAGCATGCAGAGAGAAGCTTGGCTGGAGCCTTGATATCACTGCCAATAAAAAATAATTAACTTGAATATCAACAGTTCTTATTTTTACATCATAGCTTTGGCTATTTTTCTTACCCTATTTACAAATTTTGGTCTGAATAATTCTTTAGAGCCTTTATTGTTCATAAAAACAAACCTCAACAGCTCTTTTGAAAATACATACCACATACACAATGAATGGTGGCGATTAATTACTCCCACCTTTCTGCATTTCTCCATGACACATTTAGTTTTTAATTGCTTATGGATTTATATCTTAGGCTCAAGAATTGAAAAGTTAGATGGATTAAGTGTCTTTTTATTGATTTTTATCTTGACCGGTATTTTGAGTAATGCAGGCCAATTCTTTTGGACGCAACAATATTTATTTGGAGGTCTCAGCGGAGCTGTGTATGGTCTTTTAGGCTATTGTTTTATTATTGAGCTTGATGCTCGTCATGGGCGATATGCTCTGCCAGAGGCCTTATATTTATTTATGTTTATTTGGCTCTTAGTTGGTTTTACAGGAGTTTTAAGTTTTTTTGGTTTCGGCAATGTCGCAAATACAGCACATTTAGTTGGTATGATTGCAGGGTTTATAATAGGCTTGATTACAAAATATAGTTTAAAACTTAAATAGCATGAGTAAAATTACAAAAGCGGTTTTTCCAGTTGCCGGTCTTGGAACAAGATTTTTACCCGCCACTAAGGCAATTCCCAAGGAAATGTTACCCATCATTGATAAACCTCTAATTGAATATGCGGTAGAGGAAGCAGTCCTTGCTGGCATAACAGAGATTATTTTTATTACCAGCCATACAAAAAGAGCTATTGAAGATCATTTTGACCAAAACTTCGAGCTAGATGAGAAATTAATTAAGTCTGGAAAACATGACTATCTTGAAAAGATCAATAGAAAGATATTTGCAGATGTTAAGTTTACTTACGTTAGACAAAAATCTCAAAATGGTCTTGGCGATGCAATACTTCATGCACGTCACTTGATTAACGATGAAGCATTTGCAGTTCTTCTTGCCGATGATTTAATCTTAAATAGTCCGTCATGCACTGAGCAATTAATAGAGGCTTATCAAAAAACAAGCTCAACTGTCATTGGTTTAAATAAGGTACCGGAAGAAGAGACTAATAAATATGGAGTTATTTCCAGTGATGATATTGACTCTTCATTAAAAACTATTCAGCTAAATGATATCGTTGAAAAGCCAGAAAATAATCCTCCTTCTAACCTTGCGGTAGTAGGAAGATATATTTTATCGGCTAAAATTTTTAATTACTTAGAGAATTTAAAGCCAAGTGTTGGTGGCGAAGTTCAGCTTACTGATGCTATTAAGTTAATGTTGGCAGATGAGCAGGTCTTCGGACATATATATGATGGCCAGAAATTTGATTGCGGCTCCAGGCACGGATATGTTCAGGCTATTGCGCATCTTGCTCCAGGAGTATTAGGCGAATAGATGAATACCACCACTGAGATTAAATGAAGTTTTTGGTCTCACTGTTGAGGCTTTTGCCTCCTGAAATTGCACACTCAGTAGCACTCAAATCCCTAAATATTATATATAGACTTAAACTTGTACCTGTTTTATTTCCATTTAAAGGAAGTTCGTCAACCTTCTCTTATAAGAACTTAATTTTTAAAAATAGACTAGGCATTGCAGCTGGACTTGATAAAAATGGTGATTACATAGATTCACTTGGTGCGCTAGGCTTTGGATTCATAGAAGTAGGAACTGTTACTCCCTTGGCGCAAGAAGGCAACCCGAAGCCACGAATCTTTCGTTTTCCCTTTGAAAAGGCGTTAATCAATAGGCTTGGATTTAATAACAAAGGTTTAGATTGCATGGTTAGCAACTTAAGGTCTAGAAAGTTCTCTGGTATTGTTGGCGTGAATATTGGCGCAAATAAAAACTCAGAAGGGCAAAAGCGTATTGATGATTACGTTGAATGCATTGAGAAGATTTCACCTTACGCTGATTACATTACAATTAATATCTCTTCTCCAAATACTCCAAACCTTCGTGCCTTGCATGCTAAAGAAAATCTAATTCCTCTTTTTTCAGCCATTAAGCTTGCGACAGAAAATGTTAACTATCTTAAACCAGTGTTTATTAAAATTTCTCCAGATGAGACAGAGGAAACTATTCTCGATATTATTCAAGCAATAAGGGACTTTGCATTTGATGGTGTGATTACCTCAAACACAACAATAGATAGAACTGAATTGAATCATGTATCAGGCCATAATATTGCCGGTGGGTTGTCAGGCAGACCTTTATTCAATAAATCTACTGATCTTTTGAAAAAAATTCATATGCATGATCAAGACCTAGTCAAAATTGGGGTTGGAGGTGTCTTTAATAGCAAGGATTATGGGGAGAAGTTAGAATCTGGTGCTTCGCTTGTGCAAATTTATACAAGTTTTATATATGAGGGTCCCCAAATAGTTTCAAAGCTGCTTCAATAAACTATTAAAATAATGGAAATAATAATAGTAGTTTTCGTCATTTTATCTTTAATCGGCTCAATTAGCTTTTTAAAGCCATCAAAAAAAATGAAAGCTTTAAGTGCTATAAGGCATATTGCAAGCAAAGAAGGTTTTAAAATTGGCTCAACTCAAATTTTACGTAAAAAATTTAAAAGTTGGACTCCCCAAGTCGCAATTTATCAAATAAAAAATGATTCTTCATTTAAGGACATGCACTTTGTTCGGGAGGGAAATGCACTAATATTGTATGCTCCGATGTCTCTGAAATACGATAAACAATTTCTAGTCATACAAGAAAAAATTTTACTATTGCCAAATTCTGTACTTGAAATTATTTTTTTTCAGTCCAATATAGCTATCGTCTGGAATGAAATGCAGGGGCATGAAGAGCTCTTAAATATCAAGACAGCCATTTTAAATATAAGCAATTGACCAAAACTATAAATTACTAAATAAAAAATGCCCAAGACTCTTGTCATAGTTGAATCACCATCGAAGGCAAAAACGATATCTAAATATTTAGGTTCTGACTATATTGTTAAATCGAGTGTGGGCCATATTAGAGATCTGCCTAAAGGAAAATCTAAGACACCAGCTCAAAGAAATACCATTCCGAAGGATTTACCTGAGGATGAAAAACGCCTGCTCAAAAAAATCAATGAGCGCAAAAGATTGGTTCGACGAATGGGGGTTGATCCAGACAATGACTGGGCTGCAAATTATGAAATTATTCCAGAAAAAGAAAAGGTAATTAAAGAGCTTAAAACAGCTGCAAAAACAGTAGATACAATTTTTCTTGCAACTGATTTAGACAGAGAGGGAGAGGCAATTGCATGGCATTTAAAAGAAGCTCTGGGAGCAGACAAATTTAATTACTCAAGGGTTAGATTTAATCAGATTACCAAAGATGCAATTTTAAAATCTTTTGAGGACCCCAAAGAGATAGATCAGAATTTAGTTGATGCTCAGCAGGCTAGAAGATTTTTAGATCGAGTGGTTGGCTTTGAATTATCACCACTGTTATGGGCTAAAGTTGCTCGCAATCTATCTGCTGGTCGAGTGCAGTCAGTTGCCTTAAGATTACTAGTTGAGAGAGAGCACAGTATTCAGAAGTTTAAACCTGATGAGTTTTGGGAAATTTCATTTACTGCTCTTGATGATGGAAAAACTAGTATTTCTTTTAGCTTAAATAGAAGGAAAAGCGATCCATTACTTCAATCCGATGAAGCTCAAAAAATTGCAGAATTAATTTCGTCGTCTGCTCTATCAGTTCATGAGGTCACTCAAAAACCAGTTAAATCTAAGCCTAAAGCACCATTTATTACATCTACCCTCCAACAAGCGGCAAGTACCAAGCTTGGTTTCAATGTTAAGCGAACAATGAGAACTGCTCAAAAATTATATGAAAATGGATTGATTACATATATGAGAACAGATGCTCCATCCTTATCTGCAGAATCAATTGCAGATGCAAGGATGTTCATAGAAACTAATTTAGGAGAAAAGTACCTTACAAATGCGCCACGCATATATTCAAGCAGTGAGAATGCACAAGAAGCTCATGAGGCTGTTCGCCCAACCAATGCCTCAACCACATCTGACTCATTGCTATCATCTTCCGATGAAGAAAAAAGGCTTTATGAGCTTATTTGGCAACAGTTTATTGGCTCTCAGCTTCCCGATGCCGAATATTTAGCAACCAATGCAAAAATTCATTTAGAAGAATATATTTTTTCTGCCACGGGCAGAGAAGTTGTGTTTGATGGGTACACCAAAATTGTTAAGCCTAAGTCTGATGATCCAGATGCCCTTATTTTGCCCGCATTAATAAATGGACAAATTTTGTATCTAAATGAACTAGATAATAAACAAAAATATACTAAGCCGCCTGCGCGTTTTTCAGAAGCAGCTTTAGTTAAAGAGCTTGAAAAAAAGGGAATAGGCAGGCCCTCAACCTATGCCAATATTATTTCAACTATCCAAGATCGTGGTTATGTTGATGTTGAAAATAGAAGGTTCTTTGTTAAAAAGATTGGAATGATCGTTTCGGATAGATTGGTTAGCTCATTCGACGATATTATGGATTATAGTTTTACAGCAAATTTTGAGAATGAATTAGATCGAGTTGCCAATGGTGAGTTGAAGTGGAAGGATGTCCTAGATTCATACTATGCAGCATTTCAAGAGGATTTATTGAATGCCATGGATGAAGAGACTGGCATGCTGCCAAATCTTCCAACGCTAACCAATATTAATTGTCCGGATTGTAAGAAGAGCAAATTAACTATTCGAAATGCAAGCAATGGAGTTTTCCTGGGATGCTCTGGCTACAGCCTTCTAGGTGATGAGCAATGCAAAAAAACCCTTAATTTAATTTCTGGTGATGAGGCTGTAAGCATAGATGACCAAGAAGAGGCGCAGAATTTAATAACAAAACATCGATGCTCCAAATGTGACTTGAGTATGGATAATTATCTTTTAGATGAAAATCATAAGCTGCATGTTTGCTCTAATAACCCTGATTGTGATGGCTTTGAAGTAGAAGAGGGCGCTTTCAAAATCAGAGGATATGATGGCCCCACTCTTTCATGCCATAAATGTGGCTCAGAAATGCAATTGAAAACTGGTCGCTTTGGTAAATATTTTGGTTGTATGAATGATAACTGCGGTACAACAAGAGCCTTGCAAAGAAATGGTGAGCCTAAACCCATTGTTATGGAGCCCATTGTTACTGAAATTGCATGCACAAAATTTGAAGACTTTTATTTATTGCGAGATAGCATGAAAGGTTTATTTTTGGCTGCTAGCAAATATCCAAAAAATAGAGAGACAAGGGCGCCATCTTCCAAGGAATTTCTTGGGGCGGTATCTAAAGAGGCACTGATAGATGCATGCCAATACCTAGAGGATCCTATGAAACATCTTCATCTGCTAGAAGCTCCCAAAAAAGATTCAGAAGGGCACCCATATATCATTCGCTATAATAAAATCGAGGATACGCATTATCTAGCCTCGGAAAAAGAAGGTAAAAAGACAGGAAATACGGCCACCCATAATGGAACTAAGTGGGTTGAAATTACCAAATAGAACCCACTTGATTTAATACAGTTTATTCATATATAAGTAATTCAAGCACAAATCTTCATTATCGTTTTGAAGAGTGTTAAAGTTTAGAGAATAAAGCTATGTCAAATTATTTAGAATTAACACAACTCCCCGACGGCACTATTGTTTTAAGGCGATCCGATGATCATGAAAATCCGATTGTAAAAATTGAATTCTCCGCTGAGTCTAAGGAATTCTTAAGTGGTGAGGAGCTATCTGTTGCCAAAGAGATGATTCGAGCAGGGATCGAGAGTGTCAGTGGCAATTCTATTGATTTTGATGACTTTTTTGACAGTCAGAAAAAAAGCTTACGCAAAAAACCTGTAACGTTACATTAATGAGTTCGAATTAACCCAACACTTTTCCCCTCAATAAATGCTTCTTGCTCCCTTAGATCAATTTCAATTGTAGAAAAGTCCTTGTTAGCTGGTATCAGTTCAAGCAAATGATCTTTTTTCTTAAAATACTTCAAAGTAACTTCATCTTCTAATCTGACAACAACAAGGTCACCGTTTCTAACGTCCGTTGTTTTTTTAATAGCAACTAAATCATCTTCATGAATTCCAGCATCAATCATACTCAAACCTTTTACTTTTAAAAAATAGTCAAATTGATCAGCAAACATCTCAGGATCACATGGAATCCTTTTTTCTATATTCTCTTCGGCAAGAGTGGGAGATCCTGCTGCAACTAAACCTATGACTGGGATTTGTAATCCAGATTGCTCATATTCTTGCTGACTTTTAATGATTGAGATGCCGCGCGAGGAACCACTTTTGATACTTATGTATCCCTTTTTTTCTAAGGCTCTTAAATGCATTTCAGCGGCATTAGGAGATTTAAATCCTAGCTCTTTGCATATTTCTGCCCTAGTTGGTGGAAAACCTGTTTGATTAAGATAAACTTCTACACAAGCTAGAACTTTTGTTTGTTGTTTTGTTAATTCTTTCATAGTATTTATACTGTATATTTTTACAGTATATGAATATTATAGTTTAAGCGCAACCTTACTTATTTAATATGAATTCAAAATTAGTTGTTGGAATATCTTCGAGAGCACTCTTTGATTTAAATCAGAGCCATCAAATCTTTGAAAAAGAAGGTATTGAGGCTTATCGAGAGTATCAAATTGAAAATGAAGACCAAATTCTAGATCCTGGAGAAGCTTTTAATCTTGTTACTAAAATTTTAAAAATTAATAATTTATATGATAAACAAGACAGAGTTGAAGTTATATTATTATCTCGCAATACAGCTGATACTGGCCTGCGCGTTTTTAATTCGATTGAGGCTCATAAGCTGAACATTACTAGAGCTGTTTTTTGTGGTGGAGAAAGTCCATATAAGTATGTGAAAGCTTTTGGGGTAGATCTATTTCTATCCAGCAGTAAAGATGACGTAAAAATGGCTATTGAAAATGGAGTTCCATCTGCAAGAATTATTCCATCGAAGATGAAGAAATCTGTTAAGTCAGACGAATTGTTGAGGATAGCGTTTGATGGTGATTCTGTAATCTTTTCAGATGAATCTGAGAAAATTTACGCAGAAGAAGGTCTTAAAGCTTTTATGGAGAATGAACGGAAGAAAAAATCCATGCTAAAAGCTGGCCCGTTTAAATCTTTTTTAGTTGAGCTAAATAAACTTCAGTCCGAGCTGGATTCAGATGATTGCCCGATTCGAACTGCGCTTGTGACTGCAAGATCAGCGCCTTCTCACAAGAGAGTGATTAAAACTTTAAGAAAATGGGGAGTTCGCATTGATGAGTCACTCTTTTTGGGTGGAATGAATAAAGCAGATTTTTTAAAATCTTTTAAAGCTGATATTTTCTTTGATGACCAGCAGCAAAATATTCAAGATGCCTCAGCAAAAGTAACTTCAGCTCATGTACCATTCGGTATTAAAAACAGGAAATAAAATGGATCTAGTTTGTTTTGATATGGAGGGAACCCTAACTCCAGAGATATGGGAGCAAGTTGCATCAGACTTTGGTATACAAGAGCTCAATAAAACCACTCGAGATATTCCATCTTATTCCGATCTTATGGATTATCGTCTTGAGGTCATGGCCAAGCATAATATTAAGCTAGCAGACGTTATTGCTGCTGCAAAAAAATTAGATTTACTTGAGGGCGCGCTAGATTTTTTAAACGAGGTTCGAAATAGTTTCCAAATTGTAATTCTCTCTGATACTTTCCATGAAATTGCCTCACCTTTAATGGAGAAAATGGGATATCCACTGTTACTTTGTCATACTTTGGATGTTGATAATGAGGGCAATATCAAAGGTTATAAGTTAAGAAATGATAAAGCTAAAAAACAAGCAATAATGGGTTTTCAAGTAATGGGTTATAGGTGTTTAGCAGCAGGGGATTCATTTAATGACCTGCAGATGTTTGAAGTTGCTGATCATGGGTTTTTTATTAATGCCCCTGAGTCTATATCAAGCACTATGCCAAACATCCCTAGTTTTAATAATTACTCTGATCTTTTGGGTGCTTTAAAAGAGGTTAGTTCATAAAAATGAGCAATCCATTCTCTATCGACAATTATTCTAGACCAAACCTTGAGTTACTTAATGGTGAAAAGAAATTATTACTTCATAGTTGTTGTGCTCCTTGTGCTGGAGAGATTATGGAAGCTGTTTCAATATCTGAGATTGAAACCACAGTATTTTTTTATAATCCTAATATTCATCCTCAAGAGGAATATGAGATTCGCAAAGATGAGAATAAGCGTTTTTGTGACAAATTAGGCTTTGATTTTATTGATGCTGATTACGATAAAGATAATTGGTTTGAGAGGATTAAAGGTCTTGAAAATGAGCCTGAGAGAGGTGCAAGATGCACTCAATGTTTTGATATGAGATTTGAGCGGTCTGCATTGTATGCCCAAGAAAATAATTTTAAGGTCTACGCAACAACCCTAGGTATCTCTCGTTGGAAAGATATGAACCAGATTAATGACTCTGGCCACAAAGCAGCGCAAAGATATCAAGATGTGCAATATTGGGACTTTAATTGGCGAAAAAAAGGTGGTGCCACCCGAATGATTGAAATCTCTAAGCGAGAACAATTTTATCAACAGGAGTATTGTGGATGTGTTTACAGCCTTCGAGATACTAATAAATGGCGTCAGGCTAATAACAAAGATAGAATTATTCGAGGAGTTAAATTCTATAATTAATTTGGGAAACACCCTCACTGCAAAGTACAATACCAACGAATGAATACCCCAGGTAAAAAATTTAGACAGGCAATTGCAGACAGCAACCCTCTTATGGTTGTTGGTGCTGTAAATGCATATTGCGCTAAAATGGCCGAATCTGCTGGCCATAAGGCTCTTTATCTATCTGGCGCAGGGGTTGCTAACGCATCTTTTGGATTACCTGATCTAGCCATAACTACTCTAAATGATGTTGCTGAAGATGCACGAAGAATAACTCAGGCAACTGATCTTCCACTGTTATTAGATATAGACACAGGATTTGGTGGTGCATTCAGCATAGCTCGAACAATTAAAGAAATGATTGCAGCTGATGTTGCTGCCGTTCATATTGAAGATCAAGTCACTCAGAAGAGATGCGGGCACAGGCCAAATAAAAATCTTGTAGATAAGATTGAAATGAGCGACCGAATTAAAGCTGCGGTAGATGGAAGAACAGATGAGAGCTTTTTTATCATGGCAAGAACAGATTCATTCGCAAATGAGGGAATGAGTGGTGCCATTGATCGATGTGAAGAATACATAGAGGCTGGAGCTGACGGACTATTCCTTGAGGCAGTAACCAGCCTTGAAGATTACAGAAGCTTAAAAGATGCTCTAAAAGTTCCTGTGCTGGCAAATATTACTGAGTTTGGTAAAACTCCATTGTTTACCTCCGAAGAATTGGCATCTGCTGGTGTTGATATTATGCTGTTTCCACTCTCAGCGTTTAGAGCGATGAATAAAGCTGCTGAATCGGTATATCAAGATATTGCAGAAAATGGAACTCAAAAAAAATCAATCGAGCTTATGCAGACTAGAGATGAACTGTATGAGTATTTAAACTATCATTCTTTCGAGCAAAAACTCGATGAATTATTTAAGAGAAAGGAGAATCAATAAAATGGCAAAGAAATTAGAAGGTGCGGGTTTACGTGGTCAAGTAGCAGGAGAGACTTCTCTTTGCACAGTAGGGCAGGAAGAAGGATTGGCGTATCGAGGTCATAAGATTGAAATTTTAGCGGAGAAGGGAACCTTTGAAGAGGTTGCTTATCTTTTGCTGTATGGCAAGTTACCGAATATATCAGAGTTAGCCGAGTATAAAACTGTACTAAAAAACCAGAGAGATCTTCCAGATTCTTTAAAGAAGGTTCTTAGAGAGATTCCTGGAACAGCTCATCCGATGGCAGTCATGGCAACTGGTTGCTCCATGTTAGGCAATCTAGAGCCTGAAGATTCTATAGAGAATCAGATGCATTCAATCAATAGAATGGTGGCGACTATGCCATCTATCGTTGCTTACTGGTATAAGTTTACTCACGACAATGAAGACATCAGTCTTGTGAATGACGAAGACACCATGGCAGGACATTTCTTGCATATTTTGCATGGTAAAACGCCTTCAGATCTTCATCGAAGAGTCATGGATGCTTCTTTAGTTCTTTATGCAGAACACGAATTTAACGCATCTACTTTCACTGCAAGAGTTTGTGCATCAACTATGTCTGACATCTTTTCTTGTGTTGTTGCAGCCATTGGATCTCTTAAGGGACCGTTGCATGGAGGCGCTAATGAAGCCGCAATGGAGATGATAGAAAATTGGACGACTAGAGATGAAGCTAGAGAGAATATATTAGACATGCTGGCTAACAAAGGCAAAATAATGGGATTTGGTCATGCTATATATTCTGAGAGTGATCCTCGAAATGCTGTTATCAAAGAGTTTTCAAAAGAGCTATCTCTTGAGTATGGAGATGATTCTCTGTATCAAGTCTCAGAGGAAGTAGAGAAGGTAATGTGGGATGAAAAAAAATTATTTCCAAATGCTGATTTCTTTCATGCATCTGCATATTTTTATCTAGGCATTCCAACTAAACTATTTACCCCAATTTTTGTCATGTCTCGTGTGACAGGCTGGACTGCTCATTGCATGGAGCAGCGAGCTAATAATAGAATTATTAGACCAAGCGCAGACTACACAGGCCCTGAGAGTTCTGTCTGGGTGAACATCGAAGATAGGGAGTAAGACATGTCTAATAACGTAGAGGTCAATGTCAGACCAGATCCAGATGCTTTGCTCGTTGAAATAGCAGATTATGTTTCAAAGCAAGAAATCAATTCCGAATTAGCCTTATCTACTGCAAGAAATTGCTTAATAGATACTATTGGTTGTGGGCTGTTAGCTTTAACATTTCCTGCTTGTACTAAAATGCTTGGGCCTATTGTTCCTGGCACTTCTGTTCCTCACGGAGTAAGAGTTCCCGGCACAAATTTCTTATTGGATCCTGTGAAGGGAGCATTTGATATCGGCTGCATTATAAGATGGTTGGACTATAACGATACCTGGCTGGCAGCAGAATGGGGCCATCCTTCAGATAACCTAGGTGCAATTTTATCCATAGCAGATTACGTTTCCCAAGCTAACGTCTCCGAAGGAAAAGATCCTTTAACCATGAGAGATATTTTGGAATCCATGATTATGGCTCATGAGATTCAAGGAGTCTTAGCGTTAACCAATAGCTTTAATAGAGTTGGTTTGGACCATGTTGTACTCGTAAAAGTAGCCTCCACAGCTGTGGTTACAAAATTACTGGGTGGAACCTCTGGTCAAATTATTGATGCTGTAAGTCAAGCATGGGTTGACGGCCAGAGCCTGAGAACATATCGTCACTCACCCAATGCAGGGTCCAGAAAAAGTTGGGCAGCAGGCGATGCTACAAGTAGAGCAGTGCGATTAGCTTTAATTACACTCTCTGGTGAAATGGGATATCCAGGCGCTCTTTCTGCTCCAACATGGGGGTTTGAAGACGTATCGTTTGGCGGCAAGAAACTTGCTTTAAGCCAGCCTCTTGGAAGTTATGTAATGGAGAACGTGCTGTTTAAAATTAGTTTCCCGGCAGAATTTCATGCGCAAACTGCTGTAGAAGCAGCAGTTACCCTACATCCTCAAATTATTAATAGGCTTGATGATATTTCCAATATTGAGGTTACCACTCATGAATCAGCCATTAGAATTATATCTAAATCAGGAGCTTTAAATAATCCCGCAGACAGAGACCATTGCTTGCAATATATGATAGCTATTGGTCTTATTCATGGAGACCTTATTGCTGAGCATTATGAAGATGACGTTGCTTCTGACCGTAGAATTGATGCGTTGAGAGAAAAAATGACTATCCAAGAGGATCTAAGGTATACCAAAGAGTATCTCGAAGCAGATAAAAGATCTATTGCCAACAAGATTAAGATTCATTTTACGGATGGAACATCCACTGATGCTATTGAAGTTGAATATCCTATTGGTCACAAGCGCAGAAGAGAAGAGGGTATTCCGGTGCTTGAGAAGAAATTTGCTACCAATCTATCAAAAATATTTGATCAAGCCCGTGTTGAGTCAATCTTAGAGAAGTGCTTAGATCAAAAAGCTTTAGAGGATCTTAGCGTCCTTGAATTTCAAGAAATGCTTTCAGTAGATAATAATTCTTTTTAAAGATTATCTGGAATAAAGCGAAGAGCTTCTTTGCTAAATAGAAAGGTTTGATCCGAGTAATGGACTGATTCAGAATTTCTAGACGAACCAAAGTTATGCATCCCATAAATCATTCTGCCATCCAAGCTTTCCTCGATAATATAAAATAAACCATCTCCTCCCGACATATCAATGCTGTTTGTTTCTGCGTTTGGCGTTCCATAAACTGCTCTCAGAGTATCAACTGAGCCTTGGATTGGATAAGATCTTCCGAGCCTTGTAATTGTAGTAATTTTCTCCCATTCATCTGTTTGCTCTCTATTAATTTCAGCAAACCAATTTTGGCATTTTGATAGCACATCTTCTGTTTTTGGGATTGGTTGGGCGTTCATTTCTGATAACCATTCATGAGCCATTAAACAAGAGTTATAGCCCGCATGTTTATTTTTGAAATTAGTCTGTCTATCCCATGGCCTTACTTTTTCTGCAATTTCTGGGTTATTTTCTGCAAGCTTCATCAGATATTTAAACTGACGAGAATTTTCTGAATAAGAATGATCAAACTTGATATCAATAAAATCATCAAGAGTAATTTTTACAGGTGTTGATAAAAGTTCATTGGCAACAAAAGATCTATTGGTTAGTCGTTGCTCAAAATATACGTTGGGATTGTTTGGATCCTGGGCCATTGAGTATTTCCCCATTACTGCATATGGGTTCTGGTTAGTGCTTTGAATCCATCCATTAGGGGGATTAATAAAGGTTGGCAGTTTTTCAATGGGACGATTTAATGGCCAAATAGCGCTAGATGAAATACCTTGAACAACTTTCCTTGCAGCTTTTGGATTTTCTCTAGTTGGAATTCTCCCGTTATAAAAAAAACCAATATTTTGTGATGCATCCATGACAACAAAATTAAAGCTTGGGATCTTTCTCGAGCTTAATGCAGTCTCAAATGCTTGAACGCTTTGCGCTTCATTTAATGCAAACCACCCATCAATCTCTTGAAAAGAATTTTGTGTTGCATGCCTCAAGGCAAATGCTTTATTTTTTAGCTCAAGGACAGGACCAAATTCTGAGTACTTAAAATTTTGTTTGATTTTAATTTTTAAAAAACCAAGAAGCTTAATTTGCAGATAATCTTTTTCTATCTTAAATGGAGTCCATATATCATCCAGGAGGTATTCATTTGAATTATTTGGATTAATGATTAATTCAAATATATCTAGAACATCTGGCTTATTTACGGTCGCCCCCCATCCAATACTCTCATTAAAACCAACATTTACCACAAAAGACCCTGGAAAATTTCCACCATGAGCGCTCCATCCTGATTCGCTTTTTACGTTTAACTCATACCATCCGACTGGGCCAGCAAGGGGTTGATGAGAATTGATAAGCAGAAAAGAAGATTCCCCTTCACTTTTTGCGCCATTAACGGCAATAGCATTAGAGCCAGTTGGTATAGCAGTAGATACATGATTAGACATCACAGCTAAATCTCTATCAAGTCCTGCAAAAAATAGATGTTGTATATAAGATCCAGCAATTACATCTTCTTTGGTAATAGGATGCAGCTTTGCATTCACTTTTTTTGGATTATCTCGAGCAAATTTATTGACGCCATCTGCATAGGCTTGAGCCATGCTAAGGGATTTTTTTGAAAGTTGATTTTTTGCAATTTTCTCTACATTTTGATGGACACGCAGCAACCTCACCAGATAGTCTGTCTCCAATCCTTTTAAACCATTGAAGAGAGCGCTTTCACCTCGATACAACGGCATTAGCTCAACCAAGTCATCGTATGAATCTTCTGCATGAGAAAGACCTATGCCGTAAGCTACATCTAAGTCTGTTTCACCTCTAATATAAGGGATGCCCCAGAAATCTCTATGAATCACAACGTCATATGGGCTTGATTGCATATCCGTTTGCATTTCAAAGCTAGAACAGGCGCTTAAAAAGATAGCAATACAACCAATAAGAAATTGATTTTGAAGGGTTGAATTAATTTGAATCATCACAACTTATTATTGTATTGGTTTTATAGGAAAAATTAGTACTAACATGCAAAAAAATATTTTAGTTATCGGTGGAGGGTCCTTGATTGGCAAAGAGGTAATCTCATTAATTCAAAAAGCTGGTGATAATCCAATCGTTACCTCTAGGTCAGAGATGACAATTCAAAATGGAGATTTTTTTCAACTTGATCCCAACGAAGATCTTGCTCAATTAGACGCACTGCCTGAGTCGATAGATGGTTTGCTTTATTGCCCTGGCTCAATATCTCTTAAATCACTTCAGCGAATGGATATTTCTGATATCCAGGAGGATATGAGAATTAATTTTGAAGGAGCTTTCAATATTGTTAAAAAAGTTCTTCCAAACCTTAAAAAAGATGATGGAGCCTCTGTCGTGTTCATTTCTTCGGTTGCAGCAACCTCAGGCATGACATTTCATACATCCATTTCTGCTTCAAAGTCTGCTTTAGAGGGTTTTGCTAGAAGTTTAGCTGCTGAATTAGCGCCTAGGGTCGCTGTAAATTGCGTTGCACCTTCATTAACTGATACACCATTGGCTGCCAACCTGCTAAGCGACGAAAAACGTATTAAAGCATCTGAGGAAAGACATCCATTAAATGCTATTGGGAATCCGAAGGCCTTAGCTGGAGTAATATATGGGCTCTTATCAGCAAAAGAAAATTGGATTACTGGCCAAACTATCTCTGTGGATGGCGGTCTATCAACCCTAAGATAAGGCTCATTTAAGCTTTTTGGTCTATAATTCTGCGTATGTCAGGCAATACATACGGAAAATTTTTTAAAGTTACTACTTTTGGCGAAAGTCATGGCAAGGCACTTGGGTGCATTATTGATGGCTGTCCTCCTCAATTAAAGATTTCAACCGAAGAGATTCAAACAGAGTTAGATCGCAGAAAGCCTGGGCAATCCGATGTTACAACGCAACGCAAAGAGAGCGATAGAGTAGAAATTCTCTCCGGAGTTTTTGAAGGCAAAACAACCGGAACACCCATCAGTTTAATTATTTATAACGAAGATCAAAGATCTCACGATTACTCTAATCTTCAAGATACATTTAGGCCAAATCATGCTGATATTACATACCAAGCAAAATATGGTCATAGAGACTACCGGGGCGGCGGTCGATCAAGTGCCAGAGAGACAGCTATGAGGGTGGCGGCAGGAGCAGTAGCTAAAAAATATCTAAATGCTCTTGGCATCAAGGCAACTGGGTATGTAAGCCAGATTGGCTCTATCAAAGCAGACTTGATCAATCCTAGTGAAGCTCAAACAAATAAATATTTTTTTGCAGACAGCAAGAAAATTAAGGATCTCGACGCATTATTTGCTGAATTAATTCAAGAGGGTAACTCTGTCGGTGCTAAATTAGGGGTCTGTATAGAAAACTGCCCAGTTGGTCTTGGAGAACCCGTGTTTGATAAGTTAGATGCTGATTTAGCCAAAGCCATCATGAGTATCAATGCAGTTAAGTCAGTGTCAATTGGTAATGTTGATGGGATATTAGATCTGAAAGGCTCAGAGATTAGAGATGAAATCCGTAAAGACGGTTTTACCTCAAACAATGCAGGTGGAATTCTTGGTGGGATCTCTAATGGTGATTCTATAGATATAGAATTCCTTATCAAACCAACCAGCAGTATCAAAGCTAAAGGACAAAGCCTTAATACTAAAGGGGAAGAGGTAGAAATTGAGGTTACAGGTAGGCACGATCCTTGCGTTGGTCTTCGAGCAGTTCCAATAGCTGAGGCTATGGCCAATTTAGTTATCATGGATCACTTTCTTAGAAATCGAGCTCAGTGTTCTGAGGTAGATCAATCACTTCCATTTAACCAATCATGAAGACTCTTTACGATAAACTTTGGGAGGATCATTTAGTCCAGACCTATGAGTCTAAGGAGGCCTTAATTTATATTGATCGTCATTACCTCCATGAAGTAACTTCTCCTCAAGCCTTTGAGGGTTTAAGGCATAAAAATCTATCTCCATGGAGACTGAATGCAAATGTTGCTACCCCAGATCATAATGTTCCAACAATTAGAGGTGATTCATTTAAAGCAGAATCTATTGAAGATGAGATTTCAAAAATTCAAGTTATGGAGCTTGATAAAAACTGTAATGAATTTAAAATTTTACAGTTTGATATTGAGTCTAAGGAGCAGGGTATTGTTCATGTGATGGGCCCTGAGTTAGGCTACACCTTACCTGGAATGACAATTGTTTGCGGTGACTCTCATACTTCTACCCATGGAGCATTTGGTTGTTTGGCGATGGGCATTGGAACATCTGAAGTAGAACATGTGCTAGCCACACAATGTTTAAAAACTTCTAAATTACAAAATATGCAAGTCCTCTTTCAGGGAAAGCCTCAGGATGGGGTTACATCAAAAGATATAGTGCTTCATTTAATTAAACTTATTGGAACAGCTGGTGGAACTGGTCATGCAATTGAATTTGCTGGCTCTTATATTGATTCAGCTTCAATGGAATCAAGAATGACTATCTGCAATATGGCTATAGAGGCTGGAGCTAAAGTTGGCTTAATCGCAGTTGATCAAACTACTTTAAATTATGTAAGAGATCATAGCGGCATGAGTCAACAAGATTTTGAGCAGGCTCAAAATTTTTGGACAACACTTCATTCTGATGAAGACGCTGTTTTTAATAAAAAAATAATTATAGATGTTGGAACACTTAAACCTCAGGTAACTTGGGGCACATCTCCAGAAATGACTATTGACTTTGATGAGAATATTCCAAATGCATCAGATGTTCCTCTTGATCAAGTAGAAAATTTAAAACTAGCTAAAATATATATGGGTCTAGAAAAAGCAACGACACTTAAAGATCTTATTTTTGATCGTGTTTTTATTGGATCATGTACAAATTCTAGAATAGAGGATTTAAGGTCTGCAGCTAGCGTGATTAAAGGACAAAAAGTTTCTAGTAATATTATTGAAGCAATAGTTGTTCCAGGATCTGGTTTAGTCAAAGCTCAAGCGGAGAAGGAGGGCCTAGATAAAATTTTTGAGGATGCAGGTTTTCTGTGGCGTGATCCAGGATGCTCTATGTGCTTAGGTATGAATCCAGATCAACTTAAACCATATGAACGTTGCGCTTCTACTTCGAATAGAAATTTTGAAGGCAGGCAAGGCAATCTAGGTAGAACTCATTTAATGAGTCCAATGATGGCAGCGTTAACTGCTATTAACGGCATCGTCTCGGATCCCTCATGAGCAGTGAAATAATTTATGGTGTTGTTGCTCCATTTGATCGCGACAATATTGATACCGATCAAATTATTCCAACAGAATATTTAAAGTCTATTAAAAAATTTGGTTTTGGAGACTACCTCTTTGATGGCTGGAGATATCTTGATAAAGGTTTGCTTGGAATGACTTCTAGTCAAAGAGAAATAAATATAGATTTTATTCTTAATCAACCACCTTTTCAGGATTCTCAAATTCTTCTTGCAAGAGATAATTTTGGATGTGGATCTAGTCGAGAACATGCTGCTTGGGCTTTAAGAGACTTTGGATTTAAAGCAGTAATTGCTAGCTCCTTTGGAGATATCTTTTATAACAATTGTTTTAAAAATCAAGTTTTACCTATCCAGTTATCCAAGGAAGATATAAATATTTTATTTGAATTATCAGCTCAGTCCCCCCAAAATATTTCTATTAACTTAGTCTCTAAGAAGCTAACGGTTGGGTCTGATCTTTCAATACCATTTAGAGTTGATGATAATTTACTAAATCGCATCATTCACAATCTTGATGATGTTGATATGACAATGAAAGACAAAGGTAGCATTGAAGCTTTTGAGTTGAACTATAGCCAGAAAAGACCTTGGCTTTTTAAATAAATTCTCTATAAAACATGACTAAGCAAATTTTAATTCTTCCCGGCGATGGTATTGGCAAAGAAGTTACAACTTCAGCGATTGAAGTCTTGGATTACCTGAAAGCATCCAATGATCTTGATTTTAACGTTTTGGAGCGTGATGTGGGTGGTACTTCTTATGATATGCACGGAAAACCATTGACAGAAGAAACCCTAGCAATAGCAAAAAATTCAGATGCAGTATTATTTGGAGCAGTAGGAGGCCCCCAATGGGAGCATCTTGGTTGGGATCTTCGCCCTGAGCAAGCATTATTGGGATTAAGAAAGTCACTTGGATTATTTGCAAATCTTAGACCCGCTTTTTTATTCAATGAATTAGCATCCGCATCACCATTAAAAAATCACATTATAGAAAACTTAGATATCTTAATAGTGAGAGAACTGACTGGGGGAGTGTATTTCGGCGAGCCTCGCGGCTTGGTTGAGGATTCAGATCCTAAATATGCATTTAATACGATGGTTTACAACGAAGACGAGATAAGGCGAATTGCTAAAGTTGCATTTGAAGCTGCAATGAATAGAAACAAAAAATTATGCTCAGTTGAAAAAGCAAACGTTCTAGAGGTATCAAAATTTTGGCGAGGCATTGTCACTGAAATGGGTCCAGATTATCCAGAGGTTGAATTATCACATCAGCTTGCTGACAATACTGCGATGCAGCTAGTGCTTAATCCTAATCAATATGATGTTATTGTTTCTAGCAATCTTTTTGGCGATATTTTATCAGATATTGCAGCCACTCTAACTGGCTCTATAGGAATGTTACCCTCAGCATCATTGAATAGTTCGGGGCAAGGAATGTATGAGCCTTGTCATGGAAGCGCACCTGATATTGCAGGGCAGGGTATAGCAAATCCACTTGCTATGATTTCTTCTTTGGCTATGGCGCTTGAATACTCCTTAGGCAGAAAAGATCTTGCTGTAAAAATTGAATCTGCTATTAAGCATTTTATTCAGGAAGGTCATAGGACCAAGGACATATCAACAAGCTCAGATTTCATTAAAACTTCTGAAGTCGCACCAATCCTAATAAACTTTATGAAAAATGAGTAGTGCTTCTATAAATCTTGCGCTTATTGGAGCCACTGGGGTAGTGGGCACCAAGATTATTAAATTATTAGAAAAAAAATCTTATCCTGTAAAAGATTTTATCCCATTGGGTAACTCAACGGTTGGAAGCAATATCAGCTTCAACGGTGTGGATTATGAAGTGCAATCTCTTGAATCGTTTCAACCCGAATCTGTCGACTTAATCATTTTTGCAGCCGGTTCATCAATCGCAGCAAAATACGCAAGAGCTTTTGTTGAAGTTGGCACGTATGTTATAGACCTCTCTTCTCATTTTAGATATGAAGAAGATGTCCCGCTAATTATTCCTGAGATAAATGGCAGTCTTCTTGATGAGCTTAAAGGACCTGCCTTAATTGCAAACCCTAACTGCTCTACTGCGCAATTATTGATGGCCTTAAAACCTATTCACGATGAATTAAATATTGAGTTGATGAATGTAGCAACATATCAAGCGGTATCTGGTACTGGAAAAGCAGCACTAGAGGAGCTGCATAATCAAACCTATTTTTCAGATTCTTCAGGACCTCCAAGCGTCTACCCTAAGCAAATTGCTTTTAATGTTATTCCTCAGTGCGATGTTTTTTTAGACAATGACTTTACAAAAGAAGAAATGAAACTAACCTGGGAAACTCATAAAATTCTTGATCCAAATATTTTTGTTCAAGCAACATGCGTCAGGGTGCCAGTCTTTAACGGACATTCAGAAGCAGTATTTTGTAAAATATCTAAAAATACTTCCCGTGATCAAGTGATTAAATTACTCAAAAATTCAGAAGGCATTCAGGTGATTGATA
>Ga0233439_10001878_pt1 | contig 25050 bp, 16 predicted proteins | sample SI_123_September_6_FD_182713 | JGI IMG/M metagenome (GOLD analysis project Ga0233439, IMG submission 182713) | Seawater microbial communities from Saanich Inlet, British Columbia, Canada - SI_123_September2016_100_MG | ecosystem: Environmental > Aquatic > Marine > Inlet | place: Canada: British... | reverse complement strand
AGCACTTGCCTTACAAGCAAGGGGTCGTAGGTTCGAATCCTACATCGCCCACCAAACTTCTTCAGTAGTCCATTACGACGGCTGTAACAATGTTCGTGGCTAGTTCAATGAACTAAGGCACGTTCGGGCTGGTCGGACCTGCATTAAGGTTGATAACGGCAAACAGAGGAGATGTCATTGACTCTTACGGCTGATTCGAAAACGCTTGTCGACACGCTGATAGAAAACGTCAGCAATGTGATCGTTGGTAAAAGTGAAACCGTGGAGCTTGTGCTAGTTGCGCTATTAAGCAACGGGCACGTTCTTATCGAAGATGTACCGGGCGTCGGTAAAACGATGTTGGTGAGATCGATCGCCACCTCCACCGGCTGCGACTATCGACGTATGCAGTTCACTCCAGACTTGCTGCCGAGCGATGTGACAGGCGCTTCGATATTTAATCAGCAGAGCGGTGAGTTCAATTTTCGACCGGGTCCGATAATGGCTCAGATCGTTCTCGCCGACGAGATCAACCGCGCTACGCCAAAGACACAGTCTGCATTGCTTGAGGCGATGGGTGAACAGCAAGTTACGGTTGAGGGTGTGACAAGGCAGTTGCCGAATCCGTTCATGGTGCTGGCGACACAGAACCCGATTGAGTACGAAGGCACGTTCCCGCTGCCTGAAGCACAGCTTGACCGATTTTTCATGCGTATTTCTCTTGGTTACCCAGATGCCGAGCAAGAAGTGGCGATTATGGATCGGCGCGAGCACGGCGATCCGATCGATTCACTGAAAGCAGTTTGTACTCCCGACGACATCACCAATCTTCAACGCCAGGCAGATGAAGTTTTCATCGACGCGCTTGTGAAGCAGTACATCGTGGAATTATCGAATGCCACTAGGCTGCACCCTGAGGCGGCTTTGGGTGTTTCTCCTCGAGCATCGATCAACTTGATGAAGGGTGGCAAAGCGTATGCCATGCTTCACGACCGCGACTATGTAGTTCCCGACGATATCAAAGCGATTGCCGTTCCAACTCTTGCTCATCGAGTGCTTCTGACTCCTTCGGCAAGAATGCGAGAGGTTACTCAGGAAACAGTCATCAACGATGTGCTAAATCAGGTTTCGGTGCCTGGTGCCAGCGTTCGAAAAACTTAATTTTCAATTCGTTCTAGTTAGTACGTCGGTGTGAACCGTGCTTTCGGTTCTGGATGTCGAATTTTATGGTCCGCTCTTTCAGGTCAACACAAAATCAAAGCGATCGACCAACGCCAGTTGGTTCTGAACGGCGGTCGAGCAGCGCTGGACGACGTTTGAAGCGGAATCCAATTCTGTACGGAATTATCGTGGTGATGATCGTCGAGTTCCTGACAGGAATGGCGACTGGATTCGATCTGTCGGTGAGGCTTTACTACGCCCTCGCTATTTTGCTGCTTGCTGGTTGGCTTTGGGCAAAAAGCAGTTCCGAGCAGATGACTGCGGAAGTCCAACGACCTAAAGGTCCGTATACCGTTGGCGATTCGATATCAGAGACTGTGATTTTGCGGAGTAGCGGCGGAACTCCAAAGGCGTGGGTTGAAGTCGAGGACGAGACAGACTTACTGGGTGTCCAGTTCAAACAGGTAGCGAGTCTTGGATTGATGGTGGCGTTCGATCGCCTTGAGATGTCGGGTACAGTGAGCCGTCGTGGTGAATACACCGTTGGACCTCTGGTTGCTCGAACTGCCGATCCGTTCAGCATGTTTCCTCAGGAAATTCAATTTGGAGGATACGAGACAGTTCTCGTCTATCCAAAAATCGTAGATATTCCAGACTTCGCCTCTCCTTCAATCCATTTGGTAGGCGATAACTCTCGTCGCCAGCGTGCTCGGGTGTTGAGCACCGATGTAGCGTCGGTTCGTGAATATGAACCCGGCGATTCGTTGGGACGGATTCATTGGCTATCGACGGCTCGGACTGGCGAATTAATGGTGAAGCAGTTCGATCAGGGTTCATCTAGCGACATGTGGGTGCTATTCGATCAGCACGCAGACTCGTTTGCCGCGATTGGTGATGACACAACTGATGAGATGGGCGCCACGGTCGCGGCTTCGGTTATCGATAAGTACAACCAGGGATTTTTGCCGGTTGGGTACGCTGCCAACGGTAGTCAGTCGCTTGTGGCGGCGCCAGATCGATCGGCTCATCAGCGCGAGCAAATCATGCGTCACATAGCTGCGAGTAAACCCGTTGGTGACGTGACACTTCTCGAATCGCTTGCTGAATTAGAACGGGATCTCGGACAGAACACTTCACTCGTTGTGATTACCTCTAGCAGTGATGGTCCATGGGTCGAAGCGTTAGGCGGACTAGCACGCCGTGGTGTTCGGGTGAGCACTGTATTGATTAATCGCGGTTCATATGGCGGGGAGTCGAACAGGGATGCGCTTGATCACCTGACGGCAACGGGTGTTTCAACTTACCCGATGGCACGTGGTGACTCGATAGCCAGCGCTTTGTTGAGTCGATTGGGTGGCGATCAGGAAGGCCTAAGACAGGCGTCGGTCAGGGCTCATACGGATATTTTAGAAACAGCTTCGGTATCTTCGGATACGGCTGGCAGTAGTGGTGCCACGGACAACAAAGACGATAAGGACGGTGACGAATGAGAATCGTCGCCGCCACTGACTTCCTGAATGACGTACCGGGGCCACCTACGTTCGAGGAGCTCAGCACATCTGAAGGTCGACTTACAACTTTCACCGATTCGATAACTAGATTTGCACCAGTCCAAGATTGGGTAACTCTTGGAATACTGATTTATATGATGGCCAACGTCGGTTGGTCAGTACAGTTGGCTGGCTGGGGCGATCTGCCCTCGGTGATACCAACTCTGCTACTGGGTACGAGTGCGGCGTTTGTCGTTTCGAAGCTGAATTTCAGCTGGTATCTCAACGTGGTCTACGCTCTTGGTCTCGGATTTTTCGTGGTCATGTGGCAGGGAACTGTAGAGGCTGCAGGCACCGATCCGATCGCAAGATCGATTGATGGATTTGGACGATTCTCGTCTTGGATTACAACTGCTCAATCGGGTGGAATCAGTACCGATACCGTGCCGTTTGCTCTGATGTTCATGGCTGCATCGTGGATTGTTGGATACGGGGTGACGGCTCTCACATTTAAGTTCCGTTCTCCATGGCTCCCAACCGTATTGCTGTCGCTGGTGATTCTGACGAATCTTAGCTACCGACATGGTGAGCATGAACACACTTTCTTCTTGTTCCTAGTTGGTGGAATAGCGTTGTTCGCCCACCTGACTACCGTGCGACGGATTGAACGGTGGCGGGCACAAGGTATTACCTATTCGAAGAAATTGGCTTGGGCAACTGTGCAGGACGGGTTGCTGTTTGCATTTCCCATAGTGCTGATTAGTGCATTGCTACCGATTTGGGAACCACGATCTGAGCAGGTTCATGATGCGTGGGACATTTTTAGAGCGCCATTTTACGCTCTTCAAGAACCTGCGAATCGATTGCTGGCGGGTGTAGATGGTCCGGGCGGCAAAGCACTATTTTCGACTCCCTCACAGACGATGGCGTTTGGAGGGTCGCTGGATTTGACTGATGAGCCGCTGATGTGGGTACGATCGAAGTACATCGTGCCGTACGCCGGTCGCGTGTATCAGCGTTACAGCTCTGAGGGTTGGCTGACTGATTCTAGTACCAAGGTTGATGCACCACCTCGTTCCGCCTTAACTCTGGCCCCGAACGAACTTGAGAGGGAGCGAGTTTCGCAGGTTTACGTTCCTCTTGTGGATACCAAGACGGTTGTCCCAGCTGGCGGTGTGTTCTCGGTCGACAGGGAATCCACAGTTCAAATATTGAATCCGATGCGATGGGACATCCCGCTTACGGGCTCGGTTGCGCAGATTAGTGGACTTCCAGCGGATCTGAGAGATATTTCCTTCGCTACCAGATTTGCGTTGAACGATTTGGTGCCTATCGAGTCGTTTGGGCAGACACAGTTGAACAGCCAGAATCTCGTCGAGCCTGAACTTGTCGAAGAAGTACTGGCCGCACTTCAGACAGCAGACACTACCGGCGAAGAGCAGATTGTTTTCCGAATTGTTACTGATGAAGCAGGTGGTGAAGAAAAATTTGAAACAGTCGTGATCCCGTTCGATAAAAATGTTCAATCAGTCGACTGGGGTCAGATAAACGTGACCATCGATACTGATAACGAGACTGGCTTGGCGAGGCGTTTAGGTATCGAACGTAATTCGCCAATCGAGCAGGTGGGAGTTCAGCTTTCGGACGAGATTTCTAAAGATGACACATTCTCGATTCAAACGTTCGTTTCGCTGGCGACCGACGATCAGTTGAACAATGCGGGGACCAACTATCCAACGTGGATTTCCGATAGATATCTGCAACTGCCTCGGTCGCTACCCGAGGATGTTGGATTGTTGGCTTCGCAGATTATTCGTGATGCCGGGGCTGTTACTCCGTTCGAAAAAGCCGAGGCGGTGAAGTCGTTCCTGAAACAGCAAGAATATTCGCTGGAAATTTCGGGCCCTGAGTTCGGAGTCGATGGAATTTACTACTTCTTGTTCCAAACACAAGACGAGCCTTGTGCGAGCGTTGATCCGAACTGCGATACCTCAAAGGCAAAGGGCTACAGCCAGTACTTTGGATCTTCGGCAGCGGTGTTGTTGAGGTCGGTCGGTGTGCCGGCTCGATTTGTTGCTGGCTGGGCTGCCGGCGAATACGTATCGGACGCTGGAATGTTCCTAGTTCGTGATAAAGATCGTCATGGATGGACGCAGGTGTTCTTCCCTGAGTACGGCTGGATCAACTATGAAGTGACTCCCGGAAAATCAACGCTCGATCGCGGTCGTTTATCACCGACAGTCGGCGGAGGCGATCCGTTTGCGGCTGGAAGAATCGGTTCCGCTGAAGACGACCCTGATTTCTTACTAGACATTGCCGATCTCGAACGGCTGGCACGTGAATCTCGTGAGGCAGACGGCGAGTTACCTGTTCAAGATGATGCATCAATTGAAGAAGGTATTGTCATCCCCTGGGGGATGTTTGCATGGGCTGGTGGTGCAGTTGGATTAATCGGGGTTGTGATGTTCGCTTGGTGGTTGAGTCTGCGAGGAATGGACGGCCCGACGAAAGCATATGCACGGGTGGGTCGGCTTTCGTCGTTGCTCGGTATGAAGCGTCAACCGACTCAGACTGCGTTGGAGTTTGCTACGGAATTGGGCGAGAAGACGATTGCTGCGAAAGAACATGCGACGTTCATCGCTATCGAGTTCCAGCGACAGGTATATGCAGGACCGTCGAGACGAACTGATGAAGACCAAGACCGTGATAAGAAACTCAATGGGGCATGGCGCAAGGTTGCTCGCGCATTGATTGCCCACCGTATTCGACAGTTGGGTGGAATGGGCCCAGAGCTAGGCGAGGGGCGGAGCGTTTAGATTGGCTAAGAATCGAATCGAAGAAGAGCTAACTTACGATGTGTTCGATACCGATATGGGTTGGGTTGCGATTGTCGCTACCGACCTCGGGATCGTCAGGGCGAGCCTGCCTGCTGATTCACCAGAATTAGCACTAGATCATGTTCAACCAGAGATTGTTTTAGCAGTTCACGATCCCGAAGCACATGACGATTCTCGTGCGCTGATTATGGCGTACTGCGCAGGTGAACCGATTGATCTGGCGGATATTCCTATCGACACTCGATCATCGACGCCTTTCTTCCGGGCTGCATGGGAGGCTTGTAGGTCGATTCCGGCTGGTGAAACTCGTAGTTACGGCTGGCTAGCTGAACAAGCGGGTAATTTGAAGGCTGCCCGCGGAGCCGGACAGGCGATGGCTCGTAACAAGTTGGCGATGTTAGTGCCGTGCCATCGTGTAATTAGTTCGAGCGGCGCTTTAGGTGGTTTCGGTGGTGCTGGCTTGCCGCTGAAATCAAAGCTGTTGGCTATGGAAGCTGGGCGGCAATCGACGAGTGACCGCTAGTCGAGTTTGTCTGTGACTTCTTCGGATTCTTCGAGATAACCTTCAGGCGGTTCCTCATCCGCGCCCAAATATTGATCGAGGATCGATTGCGCTAGTTCGACTTCTCCAGCCTTCACCATAAGTCGAACCGGGAATACTGATACACCCATGAAGCCAACTGCGTCGCCGGGTTGAATCCTGCAATTGACACCGGCTGTACGAATGAGGCCGCACCACGATTCACCGATGAGTTGATCGGGGGCTGTCGTGAGTACTTCCCAGTTCATCGTCTCGCTTCAGAAATCAATTCCAGCTGTGTGGCTTTCGACTTTTCAGATTGAATAGCGGCTGAGGACGTTTGTTGCCGAAAGTTATACGGCTGCTGTTCGAACCGAGCCGTTGCCGAGCAGTTCGTGAAGACGCTCGGTGAGTCGTGATCCGGATTGGACTGTGAACGGCATCTCAAGGCGAACTATTTTCTCGCCTGTTTCAATTTCGAGTATCGCTGGATCTGAACCTGAGAATTCGGCGAACAACCTCATGATGTCTTCGACGCGGTAGCGGTCGTGGGCTGCGTCGCCTGTTTCTTTCACTCGAACAAGCACTGGGCCAACATTCATGCCATTGTCGGCATGGTCGAGATCATTCGGGGCAGCGGATTCGGTTGTCAGCGTAGTTTCCTCGGTAGTTGTTTGCTTTGGCTCTGCGATGGGCGGAGCCGAGTTGTTGTAGTTGGTAGATGGCGCTTCGTTGACCTGTGGTGCAACGGCGACTGGCTTGCTTGTCGGCGGAGTGTGCTGAACTGGGTCGTTCAACACGGGGCGAGGCTGGCTTTCTTCGTTGAACCCGGCTCTTACGACAGGGGCAGGTTCGTTTTTGGCTGTCTCGGCCTCGGCTTCGGTTTGGCCTTCAGACTTGAGTTGATATTCAGCAGCTGTCTCGACAGATAGCGAGACTCTTCCAAATCTTTCACGAACCTCGCCGGATACGGATACGAAGTTCCCGTTCTCCCATAGCGCAGGGTTCTGTTCGAGAATGTTTGGCCAGACGACCATTTCGATGTCGCCATCGAGAAGCGTGAGATTTAGCGAAATGAACTTGTCGCCACGTTTGGTAGTGAGATCCCGAATATTGTTGACCTGCCCGAGAGCGGCACGTTTTTGTCCGGATAAATCGGCCGTGATATCGGCTGCGAACACGATGATGTTCTCTGGTTGTTGTCGCATTTCGCGTGTGAACGGGCTTTGTGTCAGTTCAACGCCGAGTAGATCCCGTTCCCAGATGACACGTTCTTGGTCTGTTGTGTCGTCTGATCCTGATATTTCGATTTCGACCATCGGAGCCGGTACCGATTCGCCTAGCATATCGAACATCGATGTTTGACCAGAATCACGAAGTTTCGTTTGGCGCTGAATCGTTGCGATTATTCGGTCGACCGATTCAAGGAGGTTTCCTCGTCCACCAAACTCGTCGAATGCTCCGACTCTTATCAAACTTTCTAGTGTTCGACGGTTCAGAGATTTCGAGTCGATTCTTCGGCAAATATCTTCGATGTCATTGAACGTACCCGCCGTTTCGCGTACTTCTACCAGGAGGTCGACAGCTGCTGCTCCAACGTTTTTGACTGCTGCCATTCCGAATCGAATAGCGTCGTTGCCTTCGGCGTCTCGCTCGATCGTAAATCCAGATCGGGAGTAGTTGATGCTGGGCGGCTTCACGGCGATGTTCAAGCGGCTCGCCTCTCGTATCGCCAAGCCAACCTTCTCGGGGTTGCCAGACGCTGAGTCGAGAACTGCAGCGATGTATTCGGTTGAATAGTTCGCTTTGAAGTACGCAGTCCAGTACGCAATATAAGCGTAGGAAACTGCGTGGGCTTTGTTGAACCCGTATCCAGCGAACGGCTCCATTAGCTTGAAAACGGTGTCGGCTTGATCTTGGGTGTAGCCTTTTTCGAGCGCACCTTTGGAAAATTTATCGTGCTCGGCTTTCATAACAGCGACGTTTTTCTTACCCATCGCTTTGCGGAGGATGTCGGCTTCACCGAGCGTGTATCCGCCAAACGCCTGCGCTATGAGCATTACTTGGTCTTGATACACAAGTACGCCGTAGGTCGGTTCGAGAAGTTCTCGTAGATCCTCGTGCGGGTAAGAAATTTCAGCTCGGCCGTGCTTTGCCTCGATAAAGGTTCCGATGTGTTCCATCGGTCCTGGGCGGTACAAAGCGATCATGGCAGCAAGGTCATTGATCGTTGTTGGTTTCAGCTGCTTAACGTTTTTGCGCATTCCCTCGGATTCGAGCTGGAACACGCCAAACGTGTCGCCTTCACCCAAGATCTGGAACGCTTTTTCATCGTCGATAGGAACGTCGTAGACACCCATGTGTTCACCGGTAGTTTCGGCGATTAGCTTTACGCACTGGTCGAGAATCGACAGGTTTGCGAGACCCAAGAAATCCATCTTGAGCAGTCCGACGTCGGCGACGGGGTGCATTGCGTACTGGGTTGTCGGGCTTGCATCTTCTTTTTTGCTGGTCGAGCGCTGGAGCGGAACATAGTCTGTGAGAGGTTGTTCTGAAATAACGACCGCTGCGGCGTGAGTACTGGCGTGACGGACTGAGCCTTCAACACGCTGCGCCATTTCGATAAGTTCACGCGCATCACGGTTGCGGCTGATTTCTGTTCGCATTTCAGCCGACTCGGCGATTGCGTCTTTCAACTTGATGTTGAGAGTTAGCGGAACCATCTTGGCGAGTTTGTCGCTGAGGTCGAGCGGAAGGGCGAGTGCTCGGGCAGTGTCACGAATCGCTGCTTTCGCACCGAGCGTGCCGAAAGTGATGATCTGGGCAACGTGCTCACGCCCGTAGTGGTCGATGCAGTACTTGATGACTTCTTCCCGACGATCATCGGCGAAGTCCATGTCGATATCGGGCATCTCACGACGTTCGACATTGAGGAACCGTTCGAAGAAGAGATCGGCCTCGACCGGGTCGATCTGAGTAACTTCGAGGCAGTAGAGAACTAGGCTGGCGGCGGCTGAACCACGTACGGCAGAGAGGATTCCCTTTTCGTTGACGAAGTTGAAGATGTCCCAGCAGACGAGGAAGTAGTCCGGAAAATTGGTTTCTTCAATAATGCCAAGTTCGTGCTCAAGCCGTTTGAGAACTTCTTCGCTCGGGTTGTTGTCGAATCGTTTCTTCATGCCCTCGTGGCAAAGCTCTTTGAGGTAATCCATCGAGGGCTTGTTCTGAGGTGTTGAATAACTCGGTACGAATGTTTGACCGAATTCGAGTTCGAGTTCGCACGATTCGGCGATCTTTACAGTGTTAACGAGAGCCTCAGGTAGGTGCGACCACTCCGCTTGCATTTCGGCAGCACTACGGAGGTAATAGGTCGTGTCCTCCATGTGAAGGCGTTTGGGGTCTTTAATATTTGAGTTGGTCTGGATGCAGGTGAGGATGTCTTGGGCTTCGGAATCTTCACGTCTGACGTAATGGGAGTCGTTTGTAACGACCATCGGCAAACCGGTTTGGCTGCTTAGCTGAATGAGTGCCTCGTTGATCTCAGCCTGATCGGGCACATGCTCGTGCATCATCATTTCGAGGTAGTAACGGTCTTGGAAAACGTTTCCGTACCATTCGAGAGTTTCGTGAGCGGCGTCCATATCGCCGTTTTTTATGTATCTCGCTAGTTCGCCTGAAGGGCAACCTGAAAGGACGATTAGCCCTTCTGAGTATTTTTCGAGAATCTCACGGTCCATACGTGGGCGGTAGTAGAACCCTTCGATATGTGATGCTGTGACCAGCTTCATAAGGTTCTGGTAGCCAACACGATTCTGCGCTAGCAGAGTCATGTGGAAGGGAGAGCGCTTTTGTGGGTTGCGCTCGTCGCGGGCGCCGTCGGCTACGTAGCCTTCAACGCCGATGATTGGCTTGATGCCCGCTTTTTTTGCCGACTGATAAATATCGATCGCACCGTGAAGATTACCGTGATCGGTGAGTGCGATTGCGGGCTGATCTAATTCCACGGCTCTGTTAACCATGTCATCTAACCTGCTGAACCCATCGAGCAATGAGTACTCGGAGTGGTTGTGGAGGTGGACGAACTGGTCGGTCACAGGCAAATATTTCTCAGGAATGTAGGGTGGAAAAGTGCGGTCTAGCGAGGATAGCGTTCCCTCAACTTTGAGTCGAGCCTGTAAAGGGTTTTACGGCTAGAGATTAGCGTATTTTGTAGCGAAACCTTGCCATCGATGTCGGCGTAACAATTCGGGAACACCATTGAGGGAAAATTGATCGTATTGCTCACTTCGTGCGGCTTGCATGAGAAGAAGCAATGGCTGGGTGAGTGATAGAGTCGATTCAGATCGATTTTTGTGGCAATTTCACCCTTAGGTTCACACAAATTTCGGTAGGCAACCGCAGAGGAATGTTTTGACTTCAAAAAGTGTTGGTGGTGGCCAGAAAATCCTCGTTGTTGATGACGAGCACATGTCGGATCTCATGCGTTCAGTTTTGCGACGTTTAGAGACCGACGGATTTAGGCCGATTGTAGTTGCTCCCGAAGGTCCGCATCTGACGGGCGACGATTACGAGACTCAGGCGTTGTTTTCGATGGAAACCGAACGACCGTCGGCAGTATTGCTGGACGTTAGGTTTGGTGAATACGATTCCGATCGGTTCAAAGGGTTATCGATCCTCAAAAAAATTGTTGATCGCGATAGCAGTATGCCAGTTTTGATGTTCACTCAGTACACTCAGGGTCCGTACCGTGACACAGCCGTGAACGCTAGCTTGAGCGTGAGTGCTTCGGTCGATTTCATAGATAAACTGGCTAGTCCAGAAGAAGTCGTGCTCAGATTACGACGTTTGATTGGCAGTGCTCCCGAAACGATCAAGATCGGTTCGCTTTTCGAAATTGATGCTGCGAATGCGGCTGTCTACGTAATCGAAAACGGTCGTCGTGATCTGATTCGCGAAATTCAGGGCATGAAGTTGGAAATTTTGAGCGAACTCGCTTCTGCAATGTATCGGTCTGAAGGCGAGCTAGTGCCGTTTTCACGTCTAGAACGATTTTCCGATGGTGAGGATTCGCGTGCCTCGCTTCGAGTTCGAATTCGTGAGCTGAAAGTTTCACTCGGAAGAGCTGTCTCTAGAGAATTCGGCGCCAACGAGTTGATAATCAATGTGAGAAACCGCGGGTACCGATTGGTAAACCCGGGGGATTGACCAAAACTACGGAAATTGAATATTAGGAATCGGGCTGCTTGAACGATCAGTCGCTCAAAATACTGAAGTTAATTGGGTTAGCAATTGCCGGAATCGGGCTTTTGCTGATACTGCTTTCTCCTTTTATTGGCGAGTCGCTAACTCCTGGGTCGCTTTGGTGGATCGAACCGGTCGCTTACATCGGCTCAGGCGTATTTGTGCTGGGCTCAGTGGTGGCGTTCATTGGTTTTCAGGTTATCGCTCGACGTACGAGAGCACTGACGGGCGATCGAACTCGAACATGGAGCCAGGTAACACAGGATTATTTCGATACGTTCGCCCATGATATGGGGCGCCCACTCCGACGAATTCTTGGAAAACAACGTGAGGCTCGCGCATTACTGAATGAAACCGGGGAAGTCACTGCGAATATGGTCGCCGAGCTTCTCGACGAGATCGAGAATCAGGCACCGAATTTCCGATTGATGATCGAGAACGTACGTGTTTTGGTTGATCTCGAAGATGACACAGCTGCTGCTGCGGTTGAACCTGTGGATGCTGCGGCGATCGTTAGAAATGTTTCGGATCGGTACACACCTATTGCTCGTGAGCGTGGTCTTGAGCTTGTGTGGTGGTGCGAACCGAGTGAGTTTGGATTTATCTATGGTGATGGGTCGGCGCTAGATCATGTCATTACGAACCTTGTCGACAATGCGGCGAAATTCGCTCGTGGTCATGTCGAAATTCGATTGACTCGAACTGATTCCGAGTTTTTGGTGAGGGTGTGGGATGACGGATCAGGAATTGCCGAGTCGCACCTCGCTCACGTGTTCGATCGCGGCTGGACCCCTGAGCTTTCTGCCCGTAGCGAAAAGCAAAGTTCCGGATTGGGATTATTTATCGCAAGCTCACTTACTGAGCGATGCGGCGGCCAGTTGATGGTTGAATCACAGGCGGCTAATGGCGATGAGGTGGACGATCATTCGACTATATTCACTCTGTCGTTGCCTCTCGACAATCGACCCGTAGAGCGATGATGTTCGCTACGCGAAGGCGCGGGGCGCGGCGATCGGCGCACGTGGCTAGGTTCGCCGTTGTGCTCGTAGGTTTGTTGTCGTTGGCGATTGCTGGGTGTGTAGAGAGCCGTGTCCGATACACTCCCGTTCCAGCGACTCCCACTTCAACGTCGATTCCCTCACCGACTCCGACGGCGATTCCGCCCACACCTACTTCCACGCCTGTTCCGACAGCAACGCCGGCACCAACTCCACTTCCCACTGCTGTTCCAACAGCTTTGCCGACTCCGACATCTGTTCCTGCGGATTCATCGGGTACGTTCAACCTCGCTTTGAATTTTGAGGGTATCGGCGATGAAAGTATCGTGCGAAGCGATACGGTATTGCTGCGCGGAATCACATCGGCTGATGCGATCGTGAGTGTGAACGACGTGATCGTTGAAGTTCAGGCTGATGGCACGTTCGAGCTAACGATTGTTTTGGCACCTGGTCCGAATTTCGTCGACGTTGTGGCCAGTAATTTGGATGGCAGCTCCCACAGCTCATCCTTGGCGATTATTTCCATTCCGCCGGAGGATGCGCCATGACTACCCAGCCTGAGCGAAGCCCCCGAGTAGACCATAGTGCATTCAGAAGTAACAAAAGCGTAACTGCATTGACCTCAAAATTATTGAGTTGGGGGCCAAGACAAGCTGCTCTGCAATTTCTAACAATGTTTACGCCGACTGAAAATATATTCACTCGCACCATTCGTCTGCAGATGGTGATTGCGCTCGCGCTGGTCGCCGTTGTGTTCGCTTTCGGCAGCAATAGCGCCAAGGCCGAAGTGAGATCGGCCGATATTGAGGCTGTTTTCGGCACAGCGGTAGAAGTTCGACCACCTAGCGCAATTGTGATCGCTTCCAATTCTGGACTTGTTACTCTCACGTTCGATTCTGACTCCGAGTTACGAATTGGCTCAAATAAGGCGCTGGTCGAAGAAGTTGCAGAAGGCGACCGAGTGATTTCGACTGCCACTCGAAATGCGGACGATGATCTCGTATCGCTGAGAACTCTCGTGCGGGTCGCTAATACTCAGACGCGTACAAAGCACGTTGTGGGTGTGGTGAGCAGTGCTTCTGTTGACGAGCTATCGATTCAGACTCGTAATAGTGGCGTTGTGAATGTGCTGATCCCAGCAGGAATTGACGCTCCATCTGTCGGAGACGGAATAACCATGGTTGCACGGCTGGATCGATCTAGCGGAATTTTGACAGCGGTTGGTTTCGAACTAACAAGCGCGACTGTCGAGCGAATTCAAGAAGCTCAAGATAAAGCAGCGGACAAGGCGGAGTCTGCTCGATTGGCCCAGATCGCTATCAACGCTAGGACTCAACATCTTTCTTCTTTAGACGATGCCGCCAGAGCGCTAAAACGAGTACTTGATTCCGGTCTTGAGGATCAGGCGATACTCGATAAAACAGCTGCCCAGTACCAAGAGATTCAACGTCGATTCGAAGAGCTCCAGCGAATCTACAAGACTGCTGCACGAACTCGCGGTGAGGTTCTACCACTGCTGAAAATATCGGGTGGTCTGGTTGATGACATTGGATTTTCATCGTTCACGATAGTTCCGAATGGTGAACAGGACGCTAATCCATTCTCGGTCGACTTCAGTTACGACCGGGAAGAGACGACTGTTGATCTGCCCAAAGATCTACTAGCGAAAATTTCTGACACTGCATCGAATCCGCAGCTTTTGAATGAAGTCCGACGATTGATCGATCCGGGTAGCGAGCTTGAAGTTAAGTACTTGATCGAAGGAGACGTGCGTAATGCAGTTTCGGTTAACGTGCGCGAACCAAGGCTTGTGAGTGAGTTGGAGGCAGTTCTAGAGCACGAATCACGTCGAGCATTTAGCGGCGTGATTACTCTAGTCGAAATCGACGTGTCACTTGAGGATGCACTTGGAATTGTGATTGCTACGAACGAGAAGCAGGGCATCAAAGTAGCTGCGAAAGTTACTGGTGAGACTGATATCACTCTCGATGGTCGTTCGTCTGGTATTTCATCACTGGATGCGGGTCAGGCCGTTGATATTCAATTCGAATCTTCGAGCGAGAACTCAATTTCAGACATCACTGGATCTGATGTCACGCTTCGGGCGCTGGCGATTCATGCCCGTTCGAGTGCACCATCGGATGAGGACCATATTTCGGGCATAGTCGAATCGGTGGATTCTGCTGCTATTACGATTCGTCCCACTGATGGGGCGCTGGTTCGACTAACGGTTGGTGACGACGCGCAGATTGTTCGCAATGGCAGTGTTGCGTTTATTACTGACGTGAAAATTGGTGACCTGGTAGTTGATGCCACTCGACCTGATAGTGAATCCGACGAACTTACGAGGCTGATAGTTGTAGCACGTAAGAACGTGAAGTTTTCAGGGACTGTCACTGGAATCGGTCGTGAGCCTGATCGACTTCAGGTGACGGGTGCTAACGGACAGTCGCTCAACGTTTTGATTACGGACGATACCTGGGTGATTGTTGACGATCGACGGGTGAAATTTGGCTCTATTGTCGCCGGGATGAATATCGTCAATGGTGTGTATTCGGTGACTGGACGTGGCGGGACGTTCTATAACGTTGGAACGATTATTTCGATTGAGTCTCCCAAAGTTGGCAAGGCATCTGGAGTCATCACTAGAGTGAATGCTATCGAAGGCACGCTAACGGTACTTTCCGGTAAATCAACAGAAACGAAGTTGATCGAACTTCAAATGCCTGAAACTCCGCTAGGCGAAAATCTGATTAAAGATGGTGTGCCGATACGGTCGCTGTTAGATATTGAACGTGGCGATAGAGTCGACATAGTTTTCTACGTACTCGATTCTGGGATTGTTCAGAAGCTTTCGGTTGTTTCCGATAACTTTATTCAATCACGCGGAACTCTGGTGAGCATTTCTGATAGTGGTCGATACGTTGTAGTGAATTTGGTTGACGGTCGGGAGTTCGATCTTTGGATAGGGCGTGAATCTTCTATTCAGTTGAACGGTCGGCGCATTCAGTTGTTCAGGCCAGTAATTGATCTAATTGCCGAGGCACGTGATCTCGGTACAGACATAAGTACCTTGGTACCTGAAGTGCTGTTTATCAGAGACTCTATCGATTCAAATTTGGGTGTGATTATTTCGATCAAATTCCAGATCAAGTCAGAAACCGAATCGTCGAGTACTAGCTCTACACAGCAGGGCACTGTTGAGCTGAGCATATCTGGTGTAATCGAGGCGATCGACGGCAACAACTGGGTAATCAACGGCCGAGTATTTACAGTGAATAATGCCACAACGTTCCGGGGAAGAGATCCCGAGGTCGGTGAGGTCGTTGTGGCTGTGCTGATCAGTAGGCCAGACGGATCATTCGTAGCTCGGTCGATCAGTAAATCGGGACGCTAAATCCAGTCACATGGATGCGCTCGTTGTTTGACTGAGATGCGGTTAGCGTTGCTAGTTGGACGATTCGAACCGATTTCTTTCACGATATGTTCGTCGTGTTAGCTGTCGAGCTTTTGCCGCCACCCGTCCTGCTGGTTCTAAGCCAAGTGCCAGTGGAATCGATATCACCAGCATCACTGCGAGTGTCGTGAATCCCAATCGATAACTGTCAGTTCCATCGTAAATAAAGCCGACTAGAGCGGGCCCAGCTGCACCAAACAGTGCGTTAACCGAACTGGTTAGACCTACGATCGAGCCGTAGCTGGTTCTGCCGAAGTAATCTCCTAGGATTGAGAGTCTGAGGGGTATTGATGACCCAAATCCCAGTCCGAAGAATACGACGAATAGCGGCAGTGGCCAGAGTCCGAGGTTCACTCCGAATACTTCGGCGTTGATCCCGGCGAGCCCCGCCACCCCGACCGTTTGCATAATCATCGCAATGGTGAGCATTTTGCGTTTGTCGAAACGGTCGCCGATCACTGCGATACCAGCACGCCCACTTAGATCGCCAATTGCGACTGCTCCTGCCGCGGCCGCAGCCAGCGCGGCAGTCATGCCATAGTCCAAGAGGGCTGCGAAGTGAAACAGATTGGTCGAACTGACAAGTTGGCCGAGGCTTGTGACAATTGCGAGTTGCCAGAAGAAACGTAGTTTGATGGCTTGTCGCATTGTGATGGCTTGTTCTCGGATTCCGCCGGCGCGGTTTGTTTTGCCATTGACCGAGCCGTCATCATTCGTTTCACCATCGGGAAGCATGCCGTGGTCTTCTGGTCGCCTCCGCATTACCAGCGTTGCTGGAAATCCGATCATCCAGAATCCGATTCCACACGCCAGCATTACTTCTCGCCAGCCGAACGTATCGATTGACGCTACGAGGATCGGAAGGGTGATTCCTCCAATTGCCGAGAACGACATCAGCGTGGCTAGAGCTCGTGCACGCTTGCGTATAAACCAGTTGGCTACGGTGACTACAAATACGATGAATGTCCCGAACGACATTCCGAGGGTGAGCAACGCTATGGCGATGTAAAACTGCCAAAGCGATTGCATTTGGCTCATATAGACGAAGCCACCGCCGGTAAGGAGAACGCCGAACGCCATCGCCTTGCGTGGTCCGTACTTGTCGAGAATTACGCCGACAAACGGTGAGATCATGCCGCTCTCGCCACGTTGGAGTGATATGGCTGCTCCAGTTACGCCTCTACTCCACCCGAATGTTTCTAATATTGGAGGGACGAACGCTTGGAATCCACGCCAGAAGATGGCAGATGTGTACCACTGGACTACTCCACCTGCTCCGACGATCCACCATCCGTAAAAAGGCTGTTTGAACGATTTCATCTGGCTGGTTCAATATCGGTGGGTTGAAAGGGCATACGTGGCGTTCTGGTGTTTTCTCGGTAGTGGGTGATTCGTGCATGATAGTCCCGTTGCGGGGTACTGCGGTTCAAATAACGACCAAACTGCTATTTTTCTCGTATGTTGTATCGCAGCGTTCACCCGAAATTGGCATGCGCGTATAGGCTTACGTTTTGAACAACTAGCGCCTATCGTTTTTACGAGGATATTTTCGAACTATTGCATGGTTCAGTAAAACTATTCACGATTTTTGGAATTCCGGTCGAGATTAATCCGACCTGGTTAATCGCGGTAGCGATCATCACTTGGTCGCTGGCAACAGCGGCCTATCCTGCGTTCTTCGGCTTTTGGTCGACTACCCAGTACTGGATTGCTGGGCTACTCACCACGTTATTACTGTTCACATCGGTGTTGGCACATGAGCTGGGTCATTCATTGGTGGCATTGTCGCAGGGGCTCAAAGTACACAGCATCACGCTGCTGTTATTCGGTGGTGTGTCCAGAATTCAAGGGGATGCGACTAGGCCACGTAACGAATTCTTAATAGCTTTCGCTGGTCCAGCGGTATCGCTCGTTATTGGCATTACGTTGGTCGGCTGGTGGGTGATGTTTGGGCCTGTGTACGAACAAGATGTAACTTTGTTCAACGGAGTCATTTTCTTTACAGGCTGGATGAACATCATGGTTGCCGGATTCAACATGCTGCCTGGTTACCCGATGGACGGTGGGCGTGTTCTCCGTTCCGCCGTGTGGAGCTTTACTGGCGATACCGTTCGTGCGACTAGGGTCGCCTACCTTGTGGGTAGGGCAGTCTTCTTCGTATTGATCGGATGGGGCGCTTGGCAGATGTTAAATGGTGACGTCTTCGGCGGAATATGGATTGCGATGATCGGCTGGTTCTTGATGTCGTCGGGGCGGAACGAAGTCGATGGCGAGAACGCAAACCGAGCTGAGCAGTCTGCCAAAGTAGCTGGTTCAGTTGATGGACTAGATTTCACTGTGGGTATGGCGACTCGGCAAATGCCGCCGATGTTGGAGGGCAGCTGGTCGGTTGAACAGATACTGCGTCAAGGTTTGCCGGGGAGTCCGACAGCATCGGTACCGGTGGCGAAGAACGGCGCGCTGGTTGGATTCATTGTTCGGCAAGATCTCGATGCTGTCCCACTTGAACGCCAAGGTGAAATTTCTATCGGCGAGCTGATGAACCCGGATAGCTTGCGAGTAATTTCTAAAGATGAATCGGTGCGAGAAGCACTAGGTTCAATGGATCGTCACAGCGTGAACCAGTTGGTCGTTATGGATAGCGATTACGTGGTTGGAATTGTGACTCGGGAAGATATCGTTCGAGCGCTTTTGCAGTTTCGACTAGCAGTCGAAAGATTTGACCCGACTGACACAGGAACGTCGGTCTAGCAGGTCGATTTAGCTGTTCGAAACGGCTTCTGGAAGCCATATAGCGAACGATGTACCGCCGCCGACTCCGTCTTCGACCCAGACTTTACCGTGGTGAAGTTCGACTATTTGCCGGACGATGGCGAGTCCCATTCCAGTTCCTGGAACACTGGTGTTGTTGAGCTGACTGTAAGGCTCGAACACTCGGTCACGTTCATCGTGAGGTATGCCGGGGCCTTCGTCGGTGACTGTGATTCGCAGGTCTTGCTCATCGACCCAAATATCAAGCGAAATATTCGTATTGGTAGGTGAGTATTTGCTGGCGTTTGTGAGCAGGTTCATGATGGCTTGTCGTAGCAGTTCGCGGTCGGCAGTGGCGAATTGATGTTCGTCAGGTGCGGTGACCGCTATTTTGTGATCTTGCCCTGTGGCGATCGGTTTGAACGACGTTTCGAGATCGTTCGCAAGTTCGGATATCTGGAATTTCGACGGCTTACTTTCGAAAGTTCCGGCTTGCATTTTAGAAATGTTGAGGAAGTCGTTTACCAACAGTGTGAGCCGGTCGGCATTTTGCTGAACTACCGAAATTCTCTCGACTTGATCGGGGTGAAGATTTCCGCGATCGTTCATGCCAAGTAAGTCGGCTAGTGCCACGACCGTGGTTAGAGGTGATTTCATCTCGTGCGAAAGCGAGACGATGAATTTTGATGCGCGGTCCTGCTCTTCTCTCAAGTTGAGTATTGCAGTTTCAGCCCGTGAGGCGGTTACCCTGTCGGTAATGTCGGACACGACTACCGTGGCAGATTCTGGCTGTCCATTAGGCGTGTGATTCGGTTCCACCCATGCGTCGAGAATGGTGCCGAAAATTTCGATTTCGAGTCGCCCGGAGTGACCTTCCAGCGCTCGGTTTAGAGCGTTAGATAGTCCGTCTATCTTGCGAGAGTAAGCGATGAAGTCGCGTCCGAGTAAGCGCTCGGGCACCAGCTTCAGTCCCTCGATACCGCGGCCTGCGACATCGGTCACGATGCCATCTTTGTCGACTGTGAGCACTAAAGCAGATGCATTATTCAGAATGGCTTCGAGATTTGGGCCGAGTTGTTCGAGAACCATCTGGGCCGACCCTTTGCTCTGGTTGGAGCCAGCAGGGATCGGTCGATTCAGTCGCTCTATCGAATTTTCTATTTCTGAAATGATCGAAGAGACCATTTTCTTTTCGAGAGCACCAAATCCTATAGGCGTCCGCGAAGCGCACATGAACATGGTGGTTACGATGCCGTTCAATCGAAGCGGGGCGCATATGGCAGACCGTAAACCGGCTCGGTACATCCATCTTCCTGCGGCTCTCTGGCCGGGAGCAGCGGATTCGAGATCAATTGTTACCGGGTTCGATAAAGCGAGGGTGGAAGGGATCAGCAATGATCGTCTTGAAACGCGGACGCCCGGTGCCAGTTCGGGAACATTTATTCCGTCGGTGATTTCGGTAGTTGAGTGGTCTTCTTCATGATCGACACTGCCAAAATAAATCCAGTCAGCGTCGAATAAGTTGCGTATCAACGATGCGATGCGAGGACTGCTGACAGGATTACTAGACCGCTCGGATCTGATTTGTTCAGTGACTCGACGCAGCATTTCAAGCTTGTTTAGGGTTGCTTCTGATTGTTCGAGCTGTCGAAGTGTTGCGACGACCGGAGAGCAGGCGATGGTTATTCCCTTGATCTGCGCGATTTCGGAAGAATCGAATCCAGAATTTTCCTGACTTGCTTCTACAAAACCGATAGTGCGATCAACGACTTTGATGGCGGTGCGGATTCGAGAGAATCTCTGTTCTTGGGTCTCTGGGTCGTTTATCTCTGTGATCTGTTCGATTTCGTCTGGTGACGTCCAAATCAGATCAAGCACATCATCGGACTGCTCGGTATCGAAACCTAGGAGCGCTCTGCCAGATTCGTCTTCTATGAAACCGATTTGTACTCGGGTGGCACTGGTGAGTTTCGTGATTTGAGTTGCGATTACACCACACGCCGAAACTAGCTCGGTGGCAGTTGAGATTGATTCAAGATACTCAGGTACCGCCGCCACCTGTTCATATTGAATTACGGATTCGATTGGAGCGGAGTTGCCGCCTGCGAATGCAGCCGTTAGCGCGGGAACGAAGCGGTTAGCAATCGACACTGAATCGGGCGTGTAGGCGGCGAATCGGGTCGAACCTAACACCACGACGGTTTGGTTTGAGTCGATTACAGGAATCGCCAACACCGATTCAATGCCGGCTGATTTCCATGCTGGCTCAGCCGCGTTTCTTCTTTCAGGCGAATAAGCGTTTTGCAGATTGTTAGTGAGCGCCAATGAAGATTCAATGGCTCGTGATTCGATTGGTCGTTTGTGCGTTACCGAATCGGTAGTTGGCTCGGTTTGCTGTACGACGAACTGTTGGTTCGGGTCGGCACTGATTAGTTCATGCGTTGTGAATAAACCGTTGACCCCAACTCGTAGAGCGACAACGTCGTAATCGAAAAATGGCTTGAGCAGATCGGCGATTTTGGCGAGAAGTGATTTTGGCTCGCCGGTGACGTTGGTATCACTGCCTGTCGAGCGCGTGATGAGTCGTGAAGCCGCTAGTTGCGATTCGTCGCGCTCGGCGATGGCGATTGCATTCGAACGCGATGCCGACAGGCTCAGGAGGCTGGCAATGGTTTTTGCAGTGTCGATCTGCGCATCGTCAAAGTCGATCGGTCGAATCGAAAGAGCAAGAAGCATTCCAGCGGCGCCTGTTTTGCCGGGTATGGCGAGTGCAACTGCTGACCGATATTGCTCGTGCGCACCTACAGCCGATAACGAGTTGAACTGGGATGGATCGGTATCAATGATTTTGACTGGCGAATTTACATCGACCGGCGACATCCAGTCCGGTAGCCAGATTCCGGCGTCGATCACGGCCGATTCGATTCCCGAAATTGCACGCACCGATTTACCACCGAAAGCGTCGACGTAATCGATGATGAGCACGGCGTCGGCGTCGAGCTCGGTGCGGAGTGTTCGAGAGGCGTTCTATTGGAACACTGGAACCGAATTGTTCGATGCGGCGAGAGTCGCAAGTTCTACGACAGTGAGAGAGTTACGAGGTGCCAGTCTGTCTTCAGACGAAGAGATCGAGCTGCCCTGTGGAGCTGAGAAACCTTCGGCATCGGTGGCAGAGTCTAATGAGTCTGCACCGTTTGCATTTGGCGACTGATTGGTTGTGTGTTGCTGACTACTGCTCACAACTAAAAATGGATTCTCTCTGTTGGTTGTATATTCGTGCGGCGCATACGGGGAGCGCGACTAGTTCACCGTACACGGAACCGGTATTTCACTTGCCAGAAGATTTTGTACGAGTTTGCCGCAACTACGGGTGAGTTGGAATTGGCCTAGTTGAATGGGATGAAGGGCTAGAGGTCGATTACGGCGCGGCGGTGGGTGCCGATGCCTACGAGAGTATCGCCGTACTTCGTTTCGACTTTGAAACGCAGTTTCTTCCCATAGATTTTGATGAGCGTTGCTGTGGTTTCGACTGATTCACCAGCGGGTGTTGGGGCGATGTGTTTGACGTCGACATGGAACCCAACGGATGCTTCCACTACGCCTTGGACCGCTTCCACGCAGGCGATCTCCATCTCCATAATCATCGCTGGGCTTGAGAGAACGGAATGTTCGTCTTTGCCGGTGGGGCTGTAGAGATGGCTGCCCTCGACTACGAGTGTTCTTGTAGCCGAGAGCCCTAGTTCGAGTCCGTCTTGAATCTCAGACATGTTTACGCTGATCCAACGCTGGCTAGAGAGCGATGATGCCGTAGCCGGCGTCGACTGGGATGATCGCTCCGGTGATGCCCGTCGACATATCACTAAGCAGGAACAGAGCGGTGTCGGCGACTTCCTTGTGATTGATGTTGCGTCCCAACGGAGATCGCTCTCGGTGGGCACGAGTCATGTCACGGAAGCCGGGGATGCTGCGGGCTGCGAGCGTTGGTAGTGGACCTGCTGAAATAGCGTTGACTCGAATGTTCTGGGCCCCGAATTCAACGGCAAGCTGGCGTGCTTCGTTTTCAAGAGCAGCTTTCGCGGTGCCCATGATGTTGTATCCGGGGTAGACCCTCTGTGACGCATCAAATGTGAGCGTGATAGCCGAACCACCCGATTCGCCAAACAACGGTGCTGCCTTGCCGACGACCGGCATGAGCGTGTACGCGCTGGTTTCGAGAGCTGTTCGGAATCCTTGGAGATTGGTATCGGAGAAGTTTCCGCCGAGGTCGTCTCGATCGGCGAAGGCGATGCAGTGGACTACGAAGTCGATCTCGCCCCATTCGCTCTTGATGTGGTCGTAAACAGACTGAACTTGCGCATCGTCCGTGGCGTCGCATTCGATAAGCATTGGGTTGTCTAGGTCTGCGGTGGCTTTTTCAATCGGTGCTTTCAGTCGCTCGTTTAGATAGGTGAAGGCAAGTTCGGCACCTGCTTCTGCGAGTCGTTGAGAGATGGCCCATGCGATGCTGCGTTGGTTGGCAACGCCCCATATGACGCCACGTTTGCCTTTGAGATCGATCGATACTGCCATTGTTGCTTCTTCGCCTTCCGCTCACAAAACTAGCCGGTCAATTTGGATGAACCAAATGTAACAGCCGCCCGGTATTCGCAGGCGGCCGAATGGTTTGTTGTCGTTCTTTCCAAATGGTGATTTCACCCTCAACCTAGCCTTCTCCCACTGGGAGAAGGGATAGGAAGAAGCGATTCTTCGGGTTTACCAGTTCGTGTGCGATCCATCGGCACGGTGTGGGTGCGGAGCTTCCCAGAACGCAAATGGTTCAGTGAGCTTGCTTTCGTCTACATCAACACCAAGTCCCGGTCGGTCGTTGACGACATAGCCGCTGCCATTGAATTCGACCTGCTCCGTAAAGACGCTTCGGTCGATATCTTCGGCACGTTCCATGTTGACTTCGAGCCACGCGAAGTTCGGAACCGCGGCTGCCAGGTGGACAGATGCTGCGGTGCAGATCGGGCCGAGTGGGTTGTGGGGCATGAGATCGATGTAGTGAGCTTCTGCCCATCCAGCGACCTTCATAGACTCGGTGAATCCACCGACATTGCAGATATCGACTCGTACGTACTGAGTGATTCCTCGTTCGATATAAGGGAGGAACTGCCATTTTGACGCGAACTCCTCGCCGATTGCGAACGGAACATCGGTTAGCTTGCGAAGTGCTTCGTATGCTTCTGGTGATTCGTCACGAATTGGCTCTTCGAGAAAGTCGAGAGTGTGCAAAGGCATCATCTGGCAGAACGAAGCAGTTTCGGCTGGTGACAATCGGTGGTGATAATCGACACCGAGAATTGCCTGATTCCCGAGTACTTCCCGCGTCTTGATCAGCCATTCGGCGGAGTTCGCAATTGATTCGCGTGGCTCAAAGAGTCCACCGCTTTGGATGTCCATGTTGTCGTACGACAGTCGGAATGCGTTTATTCCTCTGCCCATGAACTCTTTGGCCTGTTCGATCATGTCGGGACCGTAAGGACCCGCGGTCGTGGCGAATACAGGTACGGTGTGGCGGTGCTTGCCACCGAGGAGTTCGTACACGGGTACGCCGAGCTTCTTACCGACAATGTCGTGAAGCGCTAGATCGATGGCTGAGATTGCAGCAGTAAGCGTGCGCCCGCCTTCAAAGTACTGGCTTCGGTACATCTCTTGCCAGAGAGCGCCTCGTGCCATTGGGTCTTTTCCAATGAGGAATTCACGGTAGTGTTCCATGATTCCTTTCACGCCGAGCTCACGACCAGAGAAGCCTGATTCTCCCCAGCCGTATATGCCTTCATCGGTTTCGATTTTGACTAGCATCTGGTTTCGTCGACCGACCCAGACTGCGAATGGTTTTACATCTGTAATGCGCATCGTGAATTACTCCGGGCGTCACTGCCGTGACTTGGTCGTCGCGGCAATCTACCCTTCCCCTAGCCCCTTCCCGAAGGAAGGGGAACTAATGTTGTCGTTAAATGTTAATTACCAGTTGGTGTGTGATCCGTCGTTTCGTTTTAGGTGAGGCATTTCTGAATATCGGAACGGCTCGGTGAGAGATTCCTCATCGACTTCGACGCCGAGTCCGGGTTTGTCGAGAACTGTTACCTTGCCGGGGACGATCTCGGGTTGAACAGGGAAGACTTCTTTCGAGTAGAACCCGTTGTCTTCACCGGCTGATTCTCGAATTTCGAGCCATGAGAAGTTTGCTGCTGCCATGCTCATGTGGGCCGTAGCAGCGACGCAGATGGGACCGAGCGGGTTATGCGGCATGAGATCGATGTAGTGGGCTTCCGACCAGCCGACGACTTTCATCGCCTCGGTAATTCCGCCAACGTTGCAGATGTCGACTCGAATGTAGTTGGCTAGTCCTTTTTCGATGTAGGGAAGGAACTGCCATTTTGAGGCGAACTCTTCACCAAGGGCGAACGGCATATTGGTCATCGTTCGAAGGGCTTCGTATGCTTCGGGGGTTTCGTCTCGAATCGGCTCTTCTAGGAAATCTAGAGTGTGATTGGGCATCATTTGGCAGAACGAGGCGGTTTCGGCGACCGAGAGCCGGTGATGAAAGTCGTAGCCGATTACTGGTCGAAGT
>Ga0233439_10001877_pt1 | contig 25062 bp, 24 predicted proteins | sample SI_123_September_6_FD_182713 | JGI IMG/M metagenome (GOLD analysis project Ga0233439, IMG submission 182713) | Seawater microbial communities from Saanich Inlet, British Columbia, Canada - SI_123_September2016_100_MG | ecosystem: Environmental > Aquatic > Marine > Inlet | place: Canada: British... | reverse complement strand
TTCCCGTTTGAACGAGCAATAAACCCGTCCAAGCTGGTCGCAATGTACACCGAGATTTTCAATTCAAGCCCTTCGATAACTGACGTAGCCAGACCAACAAGATATCTCACAACTGTCTAAACTGTGCCGCAAGTAAGAACCAACCGAAGAACGCACTAGCGATTCAGCCAACCACAATCGATCTCTCAGAAAGCGCAACACGTTGCTACCGCCATTTATCGATACTCACCACCACCTGTGGGACCTCGAAAACAATCCCTACCCATGGCTCATGGAACCCATCGACCACTTCGTTGGCGACTACTCGGCAATACGAAAATCGTGGCTAATTGGCGATCTTCACGAAGGCGCAAAAGACATTCCGCTGGTGAAATCTGTTCACGTTCAGGCTGAATGGGACCACAACGCCGATCCCGTCGGCGAAACCGCGTGGCTGCAGTCGGTTGCCGATGATCCAAACTCAAAAGGCATGCCAAATGCCATCATCGCCTACGCAAATCTCTCCGATCCCAACGTAGAAGCAACGCTGGCAAGGCATGCCGAACACGCCAACTGGCGCGGTATCCGCCACATGCTCAACTGGTCCGACGATAAGCCGAATTTCCGCTTTGCCGAAGCTGGAAACCTTATGAGCGATCCTCAATGGCTCTCCGGGTTCAAGCTACTTGAAAAATTCAACGGATCGTTTGAAGTTCAAATCTGGCCGTGGCAACTGCAGCAAGCAGCCAAACTCGCCAACAATATTCCCGAAGTGCAAATCGTGCTCGGTCACGCCGCAATGCCGATCGGCCGCACGCCCGGCGATCTACGTGAATGGCGAAAAGGACTCGAAGCACTAGGAACCGCCCAGAACATCTCTGGAAAAATTTCCGCACTAGGCATGCTCGATCAAAACTGGACCACCGAGTCGATCGCACCGTTTGTACTCGATATGATCGACATTCTCGGCGTCGACCGCTGCATGTTCGCTTCAAACTTCCCTGTCGACAGCCTATTTAGCGACTACGCAACCGTCTGGAACGCCTACGACGAAATCACTTCGGATTTCACTGAAGAAGAACGAGCCAAACTCTTCAGAACCAACGCTGAAAAGTACTACCGTATCTAGATCGAACAACATGACACAAGCAAGCTACGTTCAACTTTCCGAAGGAAGGCAAATCGGATTTCAAGAGTACGGTGATCCAGATGGGAAGCCAGTCTTTTTTTTTCATGGTTGGTTAGGATCACGACTTGATTTCGCACCGAATAGCGAAATCGCAACAGAACTAGGCGTGCGCGTGATTTCTGTCGATAGGCCTGGCTGTGGTGCATCCGACTTTCAGCGTGGTCGTACGCTCCTTGGCTGGACTCGTGATATCGCCGAACTGGCAGATGAACTAGGGTTCGAACGGTTTGCTGTCTGTGGACACTCGTTTGGCGGACCATTCGTCGCTGCTTGTGCAAAAGAACTTGGTGACAGGATTACCTCGGCCTCCATCGTTGCAGGAATCTCGCCTCTTTCTTTCAAAGGCGCAACCAAAGGCATGATGTCGATGGTGCGATTCATTCTCTGGGTCGGCGGATTCGCACCACAGCTACTTCGGCCGTATGTGGCACTGATGTCAAAGATGATAAAAAGCCCGGGGTTCAGCAGAAAGATGGTTGGGTCGCAGTTGCCCGATGCTGAATTGGCCCTGCTAGATTCACCGCGTTTTGAAGGATTCTTCGAAGGTCTTGGCGAGATGACGAAAAACGGTTCAAAAGGAGCTTACTGGGATGCTCGAGTATTCATGAATAAATGGGGATTCGATTGTTCTGAGATTCAAATACCAGTCTCGCTTTTCTACGGCACCGCTGATAAAAACGTGCCAATACAGATGGGCGAGTACTACCGAGACGCCATTCCCGGTGCCAAAGCCATCTTCTACGAGGATGAAGGGCACTTCATCATGTTCACAAGAGCGAGAGAAATCCTAAATTCGCTTATCTAGTGAAATCAGTATCGTTAGCTGACCATTCAGCCAATCCACAAATTACCGCAGGATCAAGAAGGAAAGTGCCGTTGGCTCCTCAAATCCAAACCATCTACCACACCGGATTCATCGTCGAAAACCTCGACAAAGCTCTCGAGTTCTACGTCGATTTCCTAGGATTCAAGATCGAGCGGGATCCGGCAATATCCGAAACTCCCTGGATATCCGAAGTTGTTGGCTACGAGAACGTAAAAATGCGCCAGGCATACGTTGGAGTTGGGGATGGGCATTCGATTGAACTCATCGAATACATGCGACCCCGTGGCGAAAAACGATCTGATCAGCACGATCGCAACCGACCCGGTTCCGCGCATGCCGCAATGGTCGTCGACAGCGTCCCTGAATGGCGAAAACTGCTCGAAGCACGAGGAATCGAAACCTACGGCCCAACCTACGAACGTGATCTCGAATACCCGTGGGCACGCCATGCCATCTACTTCCAAGACCCCGACGGCAACTGGCTAGAAATGATCTCCCGAGACCCCAAACCCGAAGGTTCAACGCACAACTAGGGGTTTTCTCGCGTCTCGACCAAGGCGGAGAGACCTGGGGCGGAGATGTGAAACCTTTCTTGGAAGCCTACGACGGTAGAGCGACAACGAACAAATATCGATCAAGAAAGCTCTCGAGTAACTCAATATTGATAATGTGTTCCATTCAGAACTCATCCCCACCAGATCCCTCGGCTTCCGCTCGGGACGCGTGATCGCCCCCCTATGCCAAACCCGCTCTCAAACCTCATAGCCAATCTCAAAACTCGCTACCGGCAGAGCAAACTCACTACGCCCGAGCGCACTTTAAACATCTTCAAAAACGGCGTACGTGAAGTCGATGAAGGCCACCCCGAAAAAGCCATAAAACACTTCACTGAAGCAATCTCACGATCGTCGCAATCGGCAAAACTCCACCACTACCGAGCCGATGCCTACGCCATGAACGGCGAATTCGACAAAGCGATAGTCGACTACGACACCGCAGTTCGGCTAAATCCCTCCTATCCCGATACCTATCTTGACCGAGGCAACTCGCACTATCAGCTGAATCAGTACGAAAGCGCTCTCAAAGATTTTTCAGAAGCCATCAGGCTAAAACCCGACTGGGGCGAAGCTCACGCCAATCGAGCCGTCATTAACGCCGAGCTAGGAAACACCGAAGAATCAGAAACCGATGCCGCCAACGCCAAAACCCTTGGCGTAAACGAAACTCAACTAACCGCAATGCTCCAAGCTGCCAGAAACGAAGCCAATGACTAACCCCGCCGCCGACCCAACCGCAGTCGTGTTTTCAGGTGACGGCGAACCGCACACGCCTGAATCGACTATCGAGCGTCTGAACCAGTTGCTAGCTGAAGGAAAGCTTCAGCCTGACAAATATTCACTCGGCGGAACTGTAGAAGAGCTCGAAACTCGCATGGCTGCCGAACTTGGCAAAGAAGCTGCCATCTGGATGCCGACCGGAACGATGGCGAACATTCTGGGACTTCGTAAGCATTGCGGCATGAACGCTCGCATAGCCCTCCAAGAGCAAAGCCACATCTATCAGGACGAAGGAGACGCCCTGGCAAGGCTGTGCGGCATCAATGCCACTCCGCTCGCTCCCAACAGGCCTTATTTCACCGTCGACGAGCTCAAAGAACTCCTGCAAGTCTCAGTAACAGGTCGAGTACTGAATCCCGTAGGCGCAGTTTCTATCGAAACCCCAGTTCGTCGGCAGGCTGGCCAGATAATGCCTTGGGACGAAATGAAAGCTGTCACCGATCTCTGCCGCAGCGAGGGCATCCCGGTTCATCTGGACGGTGCGAGGCTCTACATGATGTCGGCCGCCACTGGAATTAGTATCAAGGACTACACAAGTCTCTTCGATAGCGTCTATGTGTCCAGCTACAAGTACTTTGGCGCACCGTTTGGCGGCATTCTTGCGGGTACAAAAGATTTCATCGAAGGAATGTTCAACGACAGGCGAATGTTTGGAGGGGGAATACCGTTTGGATACCTAGCAGCAGGACTTTCGCTTGACGGTTTCGAAGGTTTCGAAGAAAAATTCGCTGAGTCTTTCGCAAAAGCAACATCGCTATTTGAAGAGATTAATAAGCTGCCTAACGTTTCGATAAAAACGTTCGAAAACGGCTCAAATATCTTCGAACTGGTACTCGATGATGTAATCGACACAAATCAGTTTGTCGCCAACTTGCGTAAGAACAAAATCGTAGTCACATGGCCCAATAGTGAATGGTCCGTACCGCTACTCCACGTGAACCCCAGCATCCTGCGCCAATCAAACGACGAAATAGTTGCTGTGTTCGCCAACGCGTAGGCAAATCAATAATCAGTAGTCGGCTAAGTAATTCGCAAGCCATTGAGCCTTGTCATTCTGAACTTGATTCAGAATCAGTGATCAACTGGCATAAACGTACTGTTCTGCCCGTCTCGAACACACCTTCTCAAGACATATGCATTCGAACGAACGTGATTCTGAATCAAGTTCAGAATGACATTTAGTCTGAATGTTGTGTTCTGATGCCACAACTTGCGCACGTGAAATCTTCCGCTAAACTCTCGCCCATCGAGACTTAGTGAGGATTCACCTAAATGACCACGACCGAATCACGTACCGACGAATTGCTTGTTGCGCACCTGCTGCGACGAGCGGGTTTCGGCGGCACTTCAGCCGAGCTTAGCCATCTTGCGCAGCTTGATTATGAGCAGGCAGTCGACCAACTGCTCGACGCCATAGATTCAACGTCTATGCCGCAGGACATCATTCGTCGATATCACATCGATATGTCCGATCTGCGCACCCGACCATCTAGCTCAGGCAACTGGCTCTACCAAATGGTCAACACAGATGCACCGTTCGTCGAGAAGGTGAATCTTTTCTGGCATCGAGTGTTCGCTACCGGCCAAACCAAGCTCATTCAGGGCAAGGCTATGTCGACCCAGCTCGACATGTTTCGCAAGTACGGTCTAGGCAGTTTCGACGAACTCCTATTAAAGCTTTCTAAAGATCCGGCGATGATCCTGTGGCTCGATAACCAGGACAACCACAAGGGCGAGATCAACGAGAATTACGGTCGTGAAATCCTCGAATTGTTCTCGATGGGTGTTGGAAATTACACCGAAGAAGATATTAAAGAGTGCTCACGAGCCTTCACCGGTTGGACGGTCGAAAATACCGACTACATGGCGCTCAAAATGCGCAACAACACGATGCGACCGTATGGCTACATCAATTGGCAGTTCAAGTACGACCCGGACGACCACGACGAAGGTGAAAAGACCTTCTTGGGCGAAACCGGAAACTTTAACGGCGAAGACATCATCGATCTCATTTGTAAGAATCCTGCAACTGCTGGATTCATCGCTCGCCACTTGTATCACTACTTCCTAGCCGACGAATTCCCGGTTCCGCAGTGGCCGCACTTCCCGCCAAAGGACCCTGAAGCGATCAAAGTAATGTCCGATGCTTACTTCGATTCCGGCTACAGCATCAAAGCCATGCTCCGAGCGTTGTTCCTGTCTGATGCGTTCAAATCGCAAGCAAGTTGGAATGCACGAGTAAAAAGCCCGATTGAACTCGTGGTAGGAACACTGCGACTCTCCGGCGGTTACGACGGTCCAACCCATGATGTTTACGATCACATCGCTGCAAGCGGCTTTATGGGGCAAGACATTTACGCCCCGCCAAGCGTCGAAGGCTGGATGGGCGGCGCCGATTGGATATCCACAGGGTCGATGGTCATGCGAGTGAATTTCGCCGGTGGAATCATCGGAGATATTTCACGAAAGGGCGTTATTGATCTGATCGATCGTATCCGGGTCGATGCCGGTAGCTCTGCAACTGCTAAATCAATCGTTAGTGCATCTCTAGAAAATCTAGGTAACTTGCAAGTTGCTGATGACACTCGAAACGGACTTGAAGAGTTCACTTCTAACAACGTCGATGCTAGCAGTCCTTCAAACGAAGCCATCGCCTCGTTGCTCCAACTCATCGTCGCCACCCGTGAGTACCAATTCGTCTAGATCATCATGACTACCCAAACCAAAACTAAAATTAACTACGTCGATACCGTTGGCTTCGGAGCCGATGTTGGAGGCCGAGGTTTCCATATTCCCGTTGATCTATCGATCAGACCTGATGGCCGGATATTCGCCGTAAACCGCAGCCCAATGCACCGACTCGGCATCCGTGTCGGCATCTGCGACGTGAACCACGGTTGGTATCACGAGTTCGGCAGCGACGGTACTGGCGATGGCCAGTTCACAGGCCCAACCGCAATTACCCACGGACCCGATGACAGGGTCTACATCGCCGACGAAGAACTGAACCGAATCTCTGTTTACGATCCCGATGGCGAATTCATCTCAAAATGGGGTGAGCAGGGCAGCGAGCCCGGACAGATAAGCGGCCCCTCAGGATTAAAGTTCACTTCAAACGGCGACCTACTCGTGGTCGATCATCTCAACAATCGCATTCAGCGAATGACTCCTAATGGCGAATACATTTCGCACTTTGGGACGGCAGGAACCGGCGACGGCGAGTTCAACTTGCCGTGGGGCATCGATACCGACCCCCAAGACAATATCTACATTGCCGATTGGCGGAACGACCGAATCCAACGGTTCACAAATGACGGCGTTTTCATCGATATGTATGGATCGTCGGGACGAGGCGAAGGCAAGTTCGACCGACCCTCAGACGTCGCAGTTGATCAAGACGGATACATATACGTCGCCGACTGGGGCAATCAGCGCGTTCAGATGTTCGATTCCAACTGGAATTTCGTCCAGTCAGTACGAGGCGAAGCTACGGTCTCGCCGTGGGCGCAGGAATACATGAACGCCAACGCCGATGAAGCTGAAGCACGATCGAGATTCAACCCGTTCATCGAAGTTGATACCGACGATCCGCATGAAGCATCGTCCCGAATTGAAGCCTACCTGTGGGACCCCACAGCAATAGAAATCGACCCCGAAGGTCGGCTAATAATCACCGACTCTCTAAGACACCGCCTCCAAATCTACCAACGAGTAACAGAGTAGTTTCAAGGAACTGTCACCCCGATGAAATTCGGGATCAAACCACCAAGCGCCAGCAACTCCTCAACGCAGCCACGCCAACTAACCGCCGACACATCATCCTGAGCCCCGTCGAAGGGCACGAACAACACACCAACAACAACCAACCCTGCCAACATCGCAAACACCGAAGGAAAAGTGGCAATGCCACCCACTACAGCAAAACGTGAAAAAGTCCTCGTAGTAATACAGCTCTCGGGCGGTAACGACTACCTCAACTGCATCGTCCCCTATCAGGACGGCTTCTACAAAGACTCTCGCCCCAACATTCGCATCACCGACGATCAGGTCATTCCGCTCGACCGCGGCTACGGACTCAACCCCGGCATGGGCCCGATGAAAACCCTCTACGACCAAGGCAAAGTCGCCATCGTTCACGGCATCGGCTACCCAACGCCTAACCGATCTCACTTCCGATCTATGGATATCTGGCACACCGCCGAGCCAACAACGGTCGGCTCGAAAGGCTGGCTTGGGCAAGCGATCAAAGATCTCGACCCCGAAGGCAGCAACCCAGTTACAGCCGTCAACTTCGGCAACGGACTTCCTCGTGCGCTTGCAGCACCAGGCGTGCCAGTTGCTTCAGTAGGCGATCTCGAAAACTACGGACTGCTCACCGGAGTAGCCGGCACCGACCAGCGCGAGCAAGCTCTGAACGCCTTCAGTCGCATGTACACGCCGTTGCTCGGCTCCGACACCGTTATGGACTATCTAGGCCAGACCGGGCTCGATGCGATGCGAGGGGCAGACATCCTCAAAGAGGCTCCGCTCAAGTACAAGTCGAACGTCGAATATCCAGATAACCCTTTCGCCAAAAGTCTTAAGGGCGTCGCTCAGGTTCACTTTGCCGATCTAGGTACGCGTGTCTTCTACACTCAGTACGGTTCGTTCGATACACACACCGATGAAGTCGCTCTTCAGTCGAATCTTTGGAGCCACGTCTCCAGCTCGCTAATCTCGTTCTTTGACGATCTAGAAGAGCATGGACTCGGCGATGAAGTAACGGTTTTGATGTTCAGCGAATTTGGCCGCCGTGTACTCGACAACGGAACCGGAACCGATCACGGCTCAGGTGGAGTTGCGTTCGTAGTTGGAAACCAAGTTGCAGGCGGACACTACGCCGAATACCCGTCGATCGATCCCTCAGACTGGGTGCAAGGCGACCTTGCATTCAACAACGACTTCCGAGGTCTCTACACCGACATCCTCGAAGACTGGCTCCACGTAGAAGCCAAACCAATCGTCAACGGCACCTACGAAAAGATAAAACCGTTCGCTATGTAGCTAAAATCGCCACATGCAAACCCGCACCTACAAAACCACCGCCACCATCGACCTAAACCTCGACGTCTACGGTGCCGAACCGAATAGTGAAACGCTAAAACCAGTAATCGTCTGGATTCACGGCGGTGCCCTCATCATGGGAAGCCGGGATCGAATCCTTGAAACCCACCTCGATGGCTACACAGACGCCGGATTCGTAGTCGTATCTATCGACTATCGCCTCGCCCCCGAAACCAAACTCCCCGCAATACTCGAAGATGTAGAAGACGCTATCGAGTGGGTGCGAACGACCGGCTCAGTCGAATTCAATCTCGATCCAGCCCGACTCGCCGTAATCGGTCATTCCGCAGGCGGTTACCTCACCCTCACCACCGGCCACCGCATCTCACCAGCCCCCAAAGCTCTCATTTCTTACTACGGCTATGGAAACCTAGTTGGCGATTGGTACAGCCAACCCGACCCGTTCTACCGCAACGAATTTGACCTCTTCACCGAAGAACAAGCGCATGCAGCCGTAGGCAACGGCGACCAAGAAGTTACGGACGGGTCACAGGATGGTAGAAGAAGAGATTTCTATCTCTGGTGCCGACAAAACGGCTATTGGGCTGAAAAAGTTGGCGGCTACAACCCAATTTCCGAAGCTGAATGGTTCTCGCCCTACAGTCCAGAAGAAAATGCAGGCGAAAATTTTCCGCCAACGCTGCTACTCCACGGCAACAACGACACCGATGTTCATTACGAGCAATCCGTACTCATGGCATCCAAGCTCAAAGCCGCCGGAGTCGAGCACGATTTCATCACAATAGAAAACGGTCCCCACGGCTTCGATCACAACCCTGAATCAGCCGAAACCCCGGAAGTAACTGCCGCCTTCGAAAAAGCGATCGAGTTTTTGGTTAGCCAGGTTTAGAAACCTCGGCTTCATCAGCTTTAGGAACCGACCCTGCGAGAGTGGCAAGAATCATGCTTGTGATCGCAAATCCTGCGACGGTCAAATAGGCGTATCGCCAGCCTGCCATAAACGCAGAAATAGCCCCGGCGTTGCCACTCACTTCATCGAGTGGAATATCGAAACCTCGACTCGCCATTGCACCAGCGACAATCGTTGTTGCAACTGCCTGACCAGTGACCGAGCCAACATTTCTGGTCAGGTTCGTCAATGCTCCGACAACACCCAATGCGTTTCGAGGAGCCGATCCGACCACAACGCTGTTGTTCGATACCGCCCACGAGCCCAATCCGAATCCGTTCAGCGCAAGAATCGCCATCACGAGTCCGATCGGCGTATCAGCAGTGAACGTCGAGTAAGTAATTGCGACAATCGTGAGAATGGCGAACCCGAATACTTGGAACATTCTCTCGCCGAATCGATCGCCCAAACGCCCGGATAACTGCGCAGCCGATCCCATGCCGATAGAGGTTAGGAACAACAATCCACCCGCGGCGGCTTCTTCGAGATCTCTGACACCGATCAGGTAGATCGGCATCAGCAGTGTTGGAGCCGTCTGTCCAAGAAAGCCTAAATATCGAACTGACACACCGAGACTAAGTTGCCGATTCTTGAACAATCTCAACTGCAGCATCGGCGCTTCTGTTCGTAACTCCCACTTGATGAAGAAAATTACTAGAGCAACAACGCCGACTGCGCCGCCCAGCATTATTGGCGATATAGCCGAGACCTTGAACGGGTTGTTGATCAGCACCACGCCGACGACGATGATCAGCGCCGATACAACGGCACCCGTCCAATCGAACGGAGGACGGCTTGAGGGGGCACTCGAACTGACCAGTTTCTCGGTGAGTAAAAAATATCCAAGTGCAAATGAAATTGCAGTTGGAACCAAGATCATTATGAAGATCGATTCCCAACTGAAGAACTGAAGCAAAATTCCAGCCGCAACGGGTCCTGTAGCAAGCCCGGTCGCCACCAATGTTGCTTGCAGCCCGAGTGCTTTTCCTCGTTCGTTCTCAGGAAACAAAGAAACGGTCATCGCAGTTGAAACCGATTGAACCATCGAGTTCCCGATAGCACTCACGATGCGTGCGCCTATCAAAATTCCGAACACTGGCGATGCCGCAGTTGACGCCATCCCGAGTCCGAATATCACCAGTCCCAGCAGGTACACCCTGCGCCTGCCGATGATGTCGCCAAGCCTGCCCATCGGCATCATCACTGCGCTGATAGTAAGGCCCTGAACGATCACTACCCATGAGATGGTTCGAAGGGTTACACCGAAGTCTCCTGCCATCTCGGCAAGAGCAACGAACACCATCGTCTGGCTCGCCACGCCGGTCACTATCTGAATGGCGAGCGCGCTAAACGGAACCCAAGGATTTCGAGGAGTATTGGGGGATTCTGGTGTTTGCGTCTGGCTGGTGGTCATTGAGTCACTGTGCATTTTTCTTGCACAGAATGCAGGAATAGTAAATGTACGCGTGCACTCTACACCCGAAATCCAACATCCCGACCGTAGCGATAGCGAAGTGGAGGGATCTTCGGAAGAAGGGTGGTGTTGGGTGCGCTAGCGCGCTATTTCTATCTCACCCAGCGTTATGAACAACGACCTTCGAACCTGACCGTTAACCGCACGCGAAATGTGACCCTGTCCCGTAGTGTCCTCGCAGATAAACACTTCACCCGCCTCGAAAACACGCTTCTCGCCCGAGCCAACGGTGATCTCCACCGCCCCTTCGAGATTCACTACGTACTGACGGGCAGGTGCAACGTGAAAATCGTAGTCATACGATTCGCTAGTCTCTCGAAAAACAATACCGTTTGCACCGTAAGTTTTTGAGATGTGACCAACGATATTGTCTTCCATCGCTATCTCAATATTCTCGAAATGAGACTGCGCATCATCGCCCGTATACAACCGAGTAATCTTCGTCTTTTTAGTCATTTTTCAAGCTTCTCCAAAAGCCCGCACAGCACTCAACAAAACCTACATATCTCGCAAGTCTTCTGAACCTGTCGAACCAGTAACTCTTTCACCCATATCCATCGCCAACGAATCCAGCGTCAGCCACCCACCTCGAGATCGAAGGTCGAAGTAAACAACCGTTAGGCTGATGAACATTACGGGCGCCAGCAAAGCCAAGGCGACTGATGAAATTACCGTAGCGAGAGGCTGGCTAAAGTCGTCGACGATTCCCGTTGCGATGCTGATCAGAACCTGAGTCCCAAAGTTGATCAAGAAAAATACGATTCCGATGCCCAGAATCCGCCATCTGCTCCCCTTCACCAGGCTGTAACTGGCTCCCAGAGCGGCGATCGGTCCCTTACCTTCAATCATGATCGCCTGGAACACAAACGACCAAGAAATCACCAAGAAAATTGCGATTGGAATTCCGATGAGGAAAACCATGAACGGAGCAGTGATCATAAATGTCACGAAGATCAGAATCATGGCAGCTATCAGGATGATTATTTTTGACAAACCCTTACGAAGACTTGCCATCACATCGATAGTTTGACCTAGGTATTGCTTCCCTACGGCATGGATCGTAGCGCCGAGCACAACCACAGTTGCTACTGCACTTAAGATCCCGATAAAGAACATTTGTGGTGCAACTTCTGCCCAATCTTCGAATGCTGCTTCACGCGTTGCTTCAGACTCGAAAATGTACGTAAATCCTTGCGGTTGATCGGGAATCAGGAGCAATGCAAGGAATCCCAATATCTGAGGTGGAAGACCGATAAGAATGAATTGCCAAAAATTCTTTCCGTATAAGTGAAAAGTTTGGTTAATTAGCTGTCCAAGATCGCGATATGGGATGACGTTTTGGTCGACCATTGGAACCAAGGGCGTACCACACCATGTGCAGAAACTGGCATCTGCAGCATTGTCCTGGTCACACTTCTCACATTTAGCCATAACCAACCTTCGCGAACCCACAAGAAACGTAGAAACACAACGTATCAAACCCCTTTGGAAGCAGTTTGTAAATCCACCAAAACAAAAAAGCCTGAATCTTTCGACTCAGGCTTCTTCTTATTTATCAATCCATTTCTCTGCGGCACGATGCCAACGACTGTGCCAACATCACCCATGCCGCAGAAAACGTGACCACAGTCACTTAGAAGTGAATGGCTTCGTTTGTTACTGCTGCTCCAGCTTCCTTCACAGCCTCCGACAACGTCGGGTGAGCGTGAGTCATCTTGTGCAGCTCGAGGTTCGTACCCTCAAGCATCTGCAGCATGCCAATCTCAGCGATCAACTCGGTAGCTTCAGGGCCAATAATGTGCGCCCCAACGACCTCACCTGAATCATCGTCCGTCAGCACCTTCACGAAGCCTTGAGGCTCGCCGATCGCAACCGACTTACCAGCAACCGCAAACGGCACCTTGCCAACCTTCAAATTAATACCGTTCTCACGAGCCTGTGCCTCAGTAAGACCGATAGAAGCGATCTGCGGCTGAGCATAAGTACAACGAGGAACGTTTACATAATCCTCAATAGGCTCAACATCGTGACCCGCAATCGTCTCCGCAGCCACTACGCCTTGGTCAAACGCAACGTGAGCAAGCATCAACTTGCCGTTCACATCACCAACTGCGTAAACACCGCTGACGTTCGTTCGCATGTTGCCGTCGACCTCGATGAAGCCAGGACCTGCGGTTGTAATACCAACGTTCTCAAGACCAATGCCATCGGTGTTTGGCTGAACACCAACACCCAAAAGCACCTTGTCGCAGATGAATTCTTGCTTCTCGCCGTCTACTTCGTACTGAACAGCGAGCCGACCGTCCTTCTTCTCAACGCCTGAAACGCTGGCAGAAGTAGCAAACTCGATTCCCTGTCGACCGAACTGACGTTCAAGCTCAACCGAAACCTCTTCGTCTTCGCGTGGAACGAGGTGACCGAGCATTTCGAACATTTTGACGTTCACGCCGTACGAGTTGAAGTAGTAAGCGAACTCACAACCGATAGCCGATGCACCAATGATGGCGACAGCTTCTGGCTGTTCTCGAAGTTCGAGTGCGTGCCGAGCTGTGATGATGTTCTCGCCGTCGATCTCAAGACCCGGCAAGCTGCGGGCTCGTGCACCCGTTGCGATAACAATATTCTTGGCAGTTAGCGTCTCGCCGCCCTCAACATCGATCTGAGTCGACGACTTCAAAGTCGCCTTGCCCTGAACGAGAGTGATCTTGTTCTTCTTGAACAGGAATCCGATTCCGTTGGTGAGAGCCTTCGAAACCTTGCGTGAACGATCGACGGCCTTCGACATGCTTGCCGACCACTCGCCAACCTCGATGCCCCATTCGTCGGCATGCGAAAGGTGATTCACCACTTCGGCGTTCTTCAAAAGCGACTTTGAAGGAATACAGCCCCAGTTCAAGCAAACTCCACCGAGTCCGCCGGTGCCTGTGCCATCGTCTTTTTCAACAACCGCAACGCTTAGGCCTAGCTGAGCGCCCCTAATCGCAGCGTGGTAGCCGCCGGGTCCCGCACCAATAACAACAAGATCGAAACTAGTTTCTGCCATTCGAAAATTCTTTTCTCTTCTGGGGTGGATCAATCAAGCCATAGCTCGTAATGACCCTAAACCTGCAAATTCAACCGCCCGATTATACGTGCGATTTGCTGTAAAACGACCAAATTGTCACTGCGAGGAGGAACGGCGTAGTAATCAACTGGCGAAACGGGAAAATTTTTGATCGAGTAACAAATAATCTAGTCTCACCTACTCCAACACGCTGCTAAAACACGGGCAAGCCCCAATGCGCATGGCACGCCCAAACTGCAAGACTGAACGTAACGAAGAAGTAGAAGTGTCGTGAGGGGATTCGATTCTGTAGATATGAGATACCAAATCTCAAATATCCAGAACACATTTAGACCTGTCGCAGGTCTCGTTATTTTCGCGTTCGCAATCTCAGTGATCACATCGTGCGCCCAAGCAACCGATTCCGAGCTCACCGCCGTAGTTGAACAGGCAAGGCAATTGCCGCCCACTACTACCGAGGCAACGCCGGTTACTGCCAATTCCTCGCAAGACTCGAGTTCAATTGACACTGTCGAACCCACTCTTGGTCCAGCAGCAACGCTCACGCCTATCGAAGCAGAATCAAACTCAGTCACCCCTCTTCCCGGCCGAAGCGATAGCGGAGTGCAGGAACCTGAGATAGCTACGCCAAATCCGATTTCCAACTCTGATACACCGAACACCGTTCCAGCCGATCACAAACCCGATCCCACTCCGTCCGGATCACCTACGGTAGCCCCGACGCCGCTATCCCCAGTTGCGTCAAGCCCAACCATCGCACCGCCAACAATTGCGCCCGCAGCTGAGCCAACACCCACGCCAGAACCTACCGCCACAGAAATAGCGCCCCTCGCACCAACCCCACGACCTACCCCCGGCCCTATCTCACGCCAAACTCAGTTCATCCCACTCGATGAACCCGCATACGTCACTCGCGACGAGGCCTCGCAGAACATAACTAGTGCTTCCTACGTTCTGGGCATAGCCAACAACGGCGAAGCCCGCGCCTATCCGCTCGATATGATGTGGTATCACCACATCGCCAACGACACCGTGGGCGGTGAACCGTGGCTGGTCACCTACTGAATTCTCTGTCATTCAGGGGTCGGGTTCGATCCCATAGTGAACGGTCAGTTGCTCAACTTCGAAGTCGTGGCGCTGATCGATGGCGTCTTCTCGATGACCGATCGTGAAACAGGAACGCTTTGGACGCATCTAGACGGACTTTCGCTCTCGGGTCCATTGCTCGGCGAAAGACTAAAGTTTCTGCCGATGCAGATCACCACTTGGGAAGAGTGGCAGCGGCTCTATCCGCACACCACTGTGCTCGACTGGAATACTGGATTCCAATCTCAATATCGAGCCATAACCCCGGGGGCTAGCGTCGGTAACGACAGCGATTTCAACGACACTCGCTTGCCAGTAAACGCACTGATGATCGGTGTTGAAGTAAATGACCAATTCAAGTCGTATCCGCACCAGTTGATCGATCGTGACGGAAGCGTCATCAATGACACACTCGCCGATGCGCCAATCGCCGTATTTCACACGCCTACTGGAGATTCGGGGCTAGCATATTCACGAGTTGTCGGCGATCAAACGCTTACGTTCGAAATAGAAATATCTTCGATCAACATTTACGCCGATCAAGAAACCGGAACCCTCTGGACTTCGACCGGTCTCGCCATTGATGGGCCTCTCGAAGGAACTCAACTCGAATTCGTACCTTCAATCACGACAGAATGGTATGGATGGGCCGAATATCACCCCACAACAGCGATATACGGAACGCCGTCCGATTGGGCTGCCGTAGTTGGCCCGGAGATAACACACGGAAAATAGTTCGCGACGTTCTTGTGTGAACTGCTCTAACTGCGAAACTATGCGGACAATTTAGAGCGAGTATAGGCCTCGCCGGGACGGTTAGATTAAACCGCTTCGCCGTCCGAATCGGTCATATCTGTGCCGATACTTGGCTCGTAAGCCCTCTCGCCGCCGATAGAAGTATCGAAGATTTTGTACAACCTGGCTCCAATGATTGCCACGATGATGGTTGCGACGAGTACGAAGAAGAAAATTATCGATGAAACGATAACGAATGGTTCCCAGCTTCCGGGGCATTTACTGATACCCGAACACAGCCACGAACTTGTGGCTCCGTAGCCAACTGCAATCATCAGGCCCAGAGCAGTTCCGAGAATCATTCCGGCAACTGCGGGGCGTCTATTTCCAATAAATCTAAACATCGTTATTCAACACTACTGCCAATTCTCAATACGTGCACTTCGAATTATTAGTCGGCTCGTTTTCCAATCGAGTAACGCTTCGATCGAGTGAGCAACTAATAACCTTCACCAGAAACTCAAGCATTTGTAGGACTTAGCGCGTTTCGGCAAAACGCCAGTATGACGTGTGATGTTTCCTCACACATCTCACATTCGCGTTATACGTACATCATGATAGTAACGATTGGTATGTGCGTATCTTTTCGCTTGAGTGAAGACGCAAACTCAATGTGTGATTACGCGAACCTGTAGCAAGTTGCGCGGCGCGAAAATTACAAGACAAAGTGCTGTAAATAGCACCTAGGGCTGAACTCGAACACTTCGGAGAATCTCTGAATATCGTTCGTGCGTATGTATCCGCGCTTGTGAACTGAATGCAGATTAATTCGACAACTAAAGATAAACCGGTACGGCAGCGGCTCATGTCCAGACTTCTAGGCAGGCCAGCCGCGTACGCATGGACAGGAATCCTCGTAATCGGATTCTTCATCCTCGATCTCTCACTTCCGCTCGGAGTAGCAGCCGGCGTGCCGTACGCGGTTGCCGTAATGGCTTCAATGCGAACTGCGCGTATTCGCTTCATTGCGGTAACCACCGTCGTTACTGCATCACTTACGATTTTCGGCCTAATGATGTCGCCTGACGGCGGCGAGCAGTGGAAAGTGCTCGCCAATAGAACTCTCGCAATATTTGTGATTCTTGGAGCGGGCAGCTTCGCCATCTATGCAATAAGTGTGCGACGACGTGCGACACGTCAGGCGATTTTGTTCGAACAAGTCAGACGTCGAAGGGTTCAAGATACCAACGTGCAGTTAATGCGATCTGCCGAGGCGAGAAGTAGTTTCCTAGGGCAAATTTCGCACGAATTACGCACACCACTCACGAGTCTGACTACGTTCGCTCACATCCTCGACGGAAAATCCGAAACTCTCTCTAGAGAACGGATTCAAGCCCATTCGGAAGTTATTGGCAGAAGTGCACGCCGACTGGAAGTTCTGATCAACGATCTATTCGATGCTTCAGGATCTGAAACCGACAGTTTTAAGCTAAACCTGACCAGCGTCGATATTCCTCAGGTAGTCGCCGACACTGCCAGTGATTACGCCCACCACGTGCGCACTCTCGATCAGGAGCTGGTTACTGATATCGATATTCCAGAGAGTTCGAACTATCGAGCAATCGCCGATTCAGTTCGAATCGCTCAAGTAGTCACGAACCTACTATCGAACGCCTCGAAATATTCTTGGCCAGGATCCACACTTCACGCGTTTTGTGGACTCGAAGGCGATAAATTCATCGTAAAAGTAACTGACCACGGCGCCGGAATATCTCGCGAAGACATTTCGAAAGTATTCACGCCATTCTTCAGAGTCGACAGCGCGGATGTGCGAGCAGTTCCGGGAGCTGGACTCGGCCTAACAATCGTGAAATCGATAATTGAACTACACGACGGTCAGGTCTACATCGAAAGTGAAAAAGACTCCGGAACCACCGTCACATTCACGATTCCCGCGGTTATCGCTTCCTAGCCGCGAACCAGATCGGTCCTCCCCCGGATAGGGGGAGCTAGAGGGGGAGACTGCGACGTGCGACCAAGTCGTTCTACGACGCCCGGAGCTAAAACGCCCCCTACTTCACCCGATCCAGCACGCTTCGACCGATTGCCTCGATATCGCCAACCTTCCACGGCGACGCAGCCATACTAGGTCCCGCCGACACCGTAACCATCCACTCCCGCTGACGCATCACTATCGTTCGACCAATACCATCCTGATCGATCAACACCGAAAGTATGTCGGTCAAACCTTCGTCAGCGTTGTTTATCTCTGAAAGCGCATCGCCAGTTTCGGTGTAAGCACTCTTCATCAACTCATAATGATCCACCGCCGAATCATCCGACTTGAACTGCATTAGCACCACTGCCAAGAACTCACGACCCGGCATACTGGTGTCGTACATCGCCGAACACATCGATACGATCTGCGGCTGTGAAGATTTCACTGAATCCGTAAGCGAATCCCTGAACAACGAGATATCACCCTCGTCCTCAGCCTCCATATCAGTCAGCACCCCTGCACATGAAGCAGGATCAATCTCAGCCGAAGAAATCGCTGCTGAACCCGCCCAGAAGTCGGGTTTATCGCACTCACAACAGGCTCCGACGCCTCGCCCGAACTGCTGCAAGCCACAAACACCGCAGTCAAAGCTACGAGTGCCACTAATCCAACTAATCGAAACATGCCATGCCCCTACCTTAAATAAATACGCACGAATTCTACGCTCGCCTAACAGCACAACGAACTAGCATCGACAATTGTTCCATCCGAAAGCCCCAAACTGCATCGATCCACGTCGGCCGTTGAAAACACATCCTGCGCAATGTAGATCGGATCTTAGTAAAACCGATAGTAAACGCAGAATGTAAAAAGCCAACAACAGCCAAATGTCATCCTGAATTCATCCTTCAGAACCAACCAATCATCAGCTACCATCGCTCACATCAAACAGCAGAAAATCAGCAACGCATCATCCTGAGCCCCGTCGAAGGGCCACGAAGTGCAACTCACCCCAGCCACCAACTGTCCCCTTTCCGGACGGAAAGGGTTAGGGATAGGAGACTCCCGAGCCGAGTTACAAAGTAACGAACGCGAGTAACGAACATGATCCCAGCAGCTAACGATCCCAAAGCCCTACGACAAGCCGTCCTCGACCACATGCATGTGGGCATGACGAACCACACGCTCCTCGCCGAAGAGGGCGGACCTCTTCTCATGGAGTCCGCCGAAGGCATCTATGTAACCGACGTCGAGGGCAACAAGTTCATCGACGGCATCAGCGGCATGTACTTCCGCAACGCTGGTCATGGACGAGAGGAAATTGCAAAAGCCATCTACGATCAGCTGACCTCCATCAGCATGAACGTCTACTCAGGCGCAACTCCAAAAACTATTCAGCTCGCAGCCAAACTCGCTGAAATCGCTCCCGGCGATCTTTCACGAACGTTCTTCTGCCAGGGCGGATCCGAAGCCAACGAATCGTCGCTCAAAATGGCGCAGGCGTACCACGTGCGCAGGGGCGACAAAGGACGCTACAAGGTCATTTCACGAGAGGGCTCGTACCACGGCAGCACCTACGGAACCATGTGGCTCGGCGGACATCCCGGCTTCCCAAGGACCGATTACCAGCCCAAGCCAGCTAACGTTGTTACGGTCGGACAGCCCCACTACTACCACGACACCTACGGTGCTTCGTCGGCGGAAGAAAACGGTGAACGGGCGGCTTTGGAGATCGAAAAGGCGATTTTGTTCGAAGGACCCGAGTCCGTTTCGGCAGTTATCGGCGAACCGGTTTCGCAGCCTCTGGGCGGAGTTGTGCCGCCTTCCAACTACTGGCCTATGGTTCGCGAGATTTGCGATAAGTACGGCGTGCTGCTGATTTTCGATGAGGTTATTACTGGATTCGGACGTCTTGGCGAGTGGTTCGGTGCCGATTTCGTTGGAGTCACTCCCGACATCATGTCGTTCGCGAAGGGCATCACTTCGGGTTACTTCCCGGTTGGCGGATCGATCTCGACCCAGAAGATCGCCGACGCCTTTGCTGGAGGACCCGAAAAGGTCTGGTCGCACATGTACACCTACTCAGCCCACCCCGGCGGTGCCGCAGCCGCATTCGCCAATTTGGCTATTGTGGAACGAGAGAATTTGGTCGAAAACGCTAGAGTGCGTGGTGAGCAAATTTCAGAGTCGCTTGTAGAAATGCAGGAAAAGCATGCTATTATCGGCGACGTGCGTGGAGTGGGACTAATTCAAGGAATCGAATTCGTCAAAGATCGCAAGACCAAGGAGCACTTCGACGCTTCCGTGGGCGTAAATGCGATGCTGACAGAAGAACTCCGAAAACGAGGCGTCTGGATCCGAGTCCCCGCCTACATCCTCCCACTAGCCCCACCACTAACAATCACAGCCGACGAAACCGACACCCTAACCACAATCATCGACGAAGCCCTAGGCGCAGTTGAGGAGCGGTTGGGGGTTATCTGAAAGTAAGTATGCTCCGTTTACCCGCTTGCGAGAATCGACCGTTTGGTAGCAGAGTTCTTGTCGACGGGATGGAGGTATGAGGCTTCCTGTACTTGAACCGTCCGATCTCGAAAGTCTCGTCCCTGGAGTGTCGGTGATTGGTTCTCCACTGAATGGTGGTCAAAAGCTCGTTTTTGAGGCCAATTATTCAGGCGAAAAATGTGCGGTAAAAGCAATTTTGATCAGTGCGGAGGCGCTGGGTTCGGTTCCAGGCAACGACTACTCGGATGATGAAGCTATCGCTCGGGCCGAGCGCGAAGTCGAAATTTTAGGTGGAATCGATAGTCCTCATCTAGTCTCCCTAGGACCGGTTCCATTTCAGGTTGTCGAGCATCAAGGTCAACGGATCGTGATTTTCTCCGAGGAATGGCTATCTGGGAGAGCTCTTAACGAAGAAATTGCCGATCAGGGCCCCCTACCTGTTGAACAGGTTCTTGAAATGGCGCTGTCCGTTACAAGCGCAATCTGTTCGCTTTGGGACAGGTCAATTGTTCATCGGGATATTAAACCTGGAAACATAGTAAGGCGCTCCCCAGGAGGTGAACATGTTTTGTTAGACATGGGTCTAGCCTTTGACTTGGGAGATAAGTCAATTACACCTTCCGGGATATACGTCGGGACCCCGATCTACTACTCACCTGACCAATTGATTCTGCGACCGAACCGTGCACTGGATTTTCGTTCAGATTCTTACGCTCTTGGCACAGTTATGTATGAATCTCTTACGGGAAGTCACCCGTTTGCCACTCAAGGTTCCAGTCAGAAGGAAGTTGTGACAAAAATAGTAAACGGCGAAATGCCAGTTGCTCCGTCATCAATCGTGGCAAATGTCCCAAACGAAGTAGAACGACTGGTCAATCGGTTGCTACAACACCGCCCCCATCGGAGATTCAGAACTTGTTCGCAACTCGAGGCCGAACTCGAAGCCATCAAGGCGAACATTTAGCTCATTTTCACGAGGCGCACACACTACATTTAGAGGTGACTGATGATTCTTGCACAACATGGCTGGGCGAAAACTAATCGAATAGAAACCGGGCTGACCGAAGGCACTGTGGGAGGGGTAGTAGTCAGTCCAAAAGACATGGGGCTAGGTTCGCTTGAAACTTATATGCGCCAACTAGCGATCGACTATCCCCAAGCTGATATTTATTTCGACCCGCAGTTCTATGCCACAGTTTTCGACAACAGAAAAATCGGGAAGCTTGACCAATATCCGTATTTTCCATCGCGACCCTTACGAAGAGGGCAGCTATCGAATGCATCAGGCGTCAGGCCTCATGTAGAGAGAACTCTCGACTATCAGATGCTCCGGCCGGTTAAAGCTCTGATATCGCCGTCCATAATGACGGACTCGCTGTCAGACAGATGGCATCGCATAGCGATGACGTTCGCGAGCGAATCTGCAGCCTACCATTCGGTCAGGGGCTTCAACAAAGATCTCCTGATAACCATTGCGATCGATGAGTCATGCCTTCGTGATCTTAACGCGGTCGAGAACTTTCTAGACGAGTTAACATCTCTGGATGTTGCAGGATTTTATATAGTCATCCGTAGGGACGGAATGGTCTATCCTGCAGCAACGGATTCAGTGGCTTTGACCAACCTTCTTTTCCTCGTTTATTCACTCAGTGAGTTGAATGAGTATCGCGTTATCTGTGGTTATTCTGATTTCATTGGATTGGCTCTGGTGGCTGTTGGAGGGCAATCTATGGCGACAGGGTGGTATCACACACTTCGTCAATTCACGATGCGTCGTTGGCAAATTAGCACAGGTGGAAGTCCCGCAAATCCGAGGTATTCCTCAGGGCCATTGATTAACTCTGTTTTAGTTTCACCCGAAATGGACGCTCTGTTCGATGCAAACATGCACACTCGGGTGATCTCAGGTACTTCTCGAGATGGAGATTTTGTGGCGTCGCGGGGAAGTTCTGTTGTATGGACCGAACAACAGTCTCAACTCCATCATTGGGAGGTTTTACAGGCTCTGCATAGCGACATCGTCGCCGCGGGCGTCCTGCAAAATCGGATAGACCTGCTCAAGAATAAAGTTGAACTTGCGCTCGATATATACGACGATGCTGATGCGGCAGGTGTCACGTTCCGCGCAGAATCAGGAAGAAGAGAATTAAACACAATGTCAGAATCTCTCGAAGATTTTGAGGATCTTATTTAGTGAATATTGGGATTTCAGAACTCGACCTTGTTGAAGGTTTCTTAGAGGGCTACTCAGCGCCGTTTCACGCAAGTCATAGTGACTTTTTCGGCTCATACGCACTTGAGGTTCCTATGTCCCAAGGGCGCCCCGATCTCGTATTAGGAAAAACATCCGATCAGCATGGCGATCACGCCAAGTGTGTCGATCTTGGTCAACTCCTGCGAAAGCCGAAATATTCGTCAGTTATTGGAAACCTGTCATTTAGGAGATTCACCGAAGGCGATTATTTGAGCGAAACACTTGGGATCCGTCAGGCTGAAATGGCGAGAATATTGTGTGAGCTATCTGAGATCGGGGTCGTACGCCGAAAATCAGATAAATACATGTTGAGCGAAGAGTCGAATCTACGATCAAGAGCACTTTGGGCCGTGGAATTCAAATTGACTGATTGGAAGCGGGCCCTGTACCAAGCGATACGATATCGTTCATCCGCTCAAAGAGTCACGGTAGTGATGCCAGCGCAATCTCTTCCCCCCCGATCCAAAGTACTAGGCGTGTACGCGCGATTCAACATTGGGTTGTCGTCCTACGATACGGAGTCGGGCTCATTGAAAACAGTTGTACGAACTAAAACAATGAACCCTTACTCAATGAGTAATTATTACTACGGGCTTGGCCAGTTTATGGAACTGTCTGGCTGCGCATGAGATATTCAACTCATTGCCGCCATTCACCGCTCACCCAAACCTGCTAACCCTCAACCCAGACAACAATCTGGCCCCCCTCAAACCACCGGCGCAGCACCACCATCCATGTTGATGGCTGTGCCGGAGATGTAGGAGGCGCGGTCACTCGCCAAATAGGCGATTAGGTCACCAGCTTCACGAGCCTCGCCTACTCGCAGGACGGGGACGTCCTTGCAGCGCTCGGTGTAGTAGTCCTCAGTAGTGGCAACCGCTCCCGAGGCTACTGCTTCTTCGGCTCGCTTCATGTTCTGCGCAGATCGGATCGAGCCAATACAAACGGTGTTCACCAAAATATTGTCGACACCGTATTCCTTCGACATCGATTTGGTCATGGCGATACCAGCAGCCCGCGACATCGCTGTCGGCAGAGTCGAGTAGCCCGCCGCCTTGCCCGCAGCGGTGGTGATGTTGATGATGCGTCCCCACTTGTTCGCCTGCATGCTCGGCAGCGCAGCCTTGGAGCAGAACATAGCTCCGTGGACCTTCAGTGCGTAGTCGGCGTCGACGATTTCCTGAGTCAAAGAGTCGAACGTGTTCGCATTGCCCTGTCCAGCGTTGTTAACAAGGATGTCGATCTTGCCATGCTCACTCAAGATCGCATCAAACGCCAGTTCGACCGAACCAGCGTCGCTCACATCGCACGCAATCGCCTGAATCGACCCAACTGCCGTCTGACTAATCTCGGCGACCGCTGCGTCGAGCTTGCTTTGAGTTCGTGCCAAGATCACAACGTTCGCACCTTCTTCGGCGAGTATCGTCGCTGCTGCTTTGCCGATACCTTCGCTACCGCCGGTGACGACAGCGATGCGGCCTGTGATACCTAAGTTCATGGTGGGGGGCTCCTGTTTGAGAGTGTTGGCAACGATCGGGGAAGTGTACCTGCCGACAGTTCTCACCCTGCCACCTCTCACCACCGAAGATCCCTCCAGCAAGGTCGGGATGTCGAGCAGTTGCGCCCTTCCTCCTACTCCCTGCATCAAAACAGAAGCGCGGATGAACTAGAGGGACTTAGTGGCTGGTGTGTGGCGCGGTGATTCCCTTCCGGACGGAAGGGCTGGGGTAGGAGACTTGGGCCGTAGAGCCGAGTTGTCCGACGACGAGCGCGAATAGTGCTAGCCAGATGTGGGATGACGATAGAAGTGGCAACAAACACAAAACGAGCACGACGCAAAGAGCGCAACCGCGCAAACGTGAAGGCACGATCGAGCGCAGTACGAAACGATCGCCTTAAGAGGTACGGACTGTTCTTGCTGGTAGTAGCAGTTGTAGCAGCTGCGTTGGTTGTGGCGGCGATAGCGTTGCCTGACCCCGATGCAGCGACCGTGATTAGTCACGGCGGCTAGCGAGGGCGCAAACACAAAAACACCCCGAAGCATTGAGCTTGCGGGGTGTTTTATTTTTCTTTTAGAAACTAGCGAACGAACTCTAGCGACTAGAGCTTGTCGGTGATTGCTGAGAAGCCGTCAACGTCGAACGCTCGCATCGTTTCGGTCGATACGAATCCGAGTGCTCCGGTTTTTAGTAGAAACATTGCAGCGGTTTCGTCGTCGGGAAGTTCGTAAGTTACAACACCGTCGTATCGACCCATGGTGACCAAGAATTCGGTCAATGTTCCACCGAGTGCTTCGATACCAGCTTTAGCGGCTTCCATTCGGCCTGGGGAGGTTTTTACCTCTGTTATTCCCTGTGCAGTGAAGTTAAATAGTGTGACGTACTTGGGCATGACTGACCTCGATAATAAAAAATATTCCAACCCTGAATGGCGTGTCATAGCTCTTTCGCTAAGCAAGCCGTGGAATGAACCGCGAGTATAGCCGAGGGTTATTCAGCGCCCAAGCCATTTGATGGTGCACAGAGCTAGTAACCGATCCTCCCCCAGACAGGGGGAGCTAGAGGGGGAGACTGCGACGCGGAGTCGAGTCGTTCGATGACG